>Ga0210396_10000060_pt1 | contig 219395 bp, 180 predicted proteins | sample IncBWH17OmetaG_FD_155466 | JGI IMG/M metagenome (GOLD analysis project Ga0210396, IMG submission 155466) | Forest soil microbial communities from Barre Woods Harvard Forest LTER site, Petersham, Massachusetts, United States - Inc-BW-H-17-O ... | reverse complement strand
TTATGCTAGCCCCATCTACCCGAGTAGGAAAGCTATGAAATCTGCAATGGCCACGAAAGCTGCACCGGTAAAGAAAGCGCCGATCCGTATTGCCGTGGTGGAAAGCGATCCGCTGCGGTTCGTGGGATTTAGGGCCCTGTTTGATAATGAGTCGGATTTCGAACTGATCTCTGCCTCGCTTCCCGATATTGGCAACTTGCAGGGTATCGATCTGATCCTGCTCGGCAATCGCAATGGCCAGAACCTGTTCGACCTGATGGCCACCATGAAAGCTACGCGCCCGGACCTGCGCATTATTGTGACAGGTTCCGGCATTGATGAAGAGACCATTCTGAAGGCCATTGCCTCAGGCGCCAAGGGCTATGTAGACGAGGCTGCCTCGCCAACCGAATTCGTGCAGGCCATCCGGGTAGTGAATGAAGGCTCGGTATGGGCGCCACGGCGGGTGCTTTCCATGTTCATCGAGCGGGTGTCGTCGTCTCCGGGCCGTATCTTCCCAGCTGGCCGGGTTACCTTTACCGATCGCGAGAAAGAAGTTCTGGAAATGCTTGTGGCGGGCCGCTCCAATAAGGAGATCGGTTCAGCGCTGGGCATCGAAGAACGTACCGTGAAGGCTCACGTCGCCAAGCTGATGCGAAAAGTGGGAGTGCAGAACCGGATTGCTCTGTCGGTGCACGCCATCACTCACAACCTGGTTACGGCGAAATAGCTTTCTTATTGAATCTCATCGTTCCCCGAGCCAGGGCGACCTCCCGTGCTGACCTCGGATCGTGATCGAACTTCTTCTCTTCCGGGTGCATGCCAGTGCATGCCAGTGCACGAAGGTGCAGAGCCAATCTTTGACTGACGCGCGGCAATCGCTGAATGGCTGGCGCTCGATCTAACTCCGACCCAACTGAAATTGCTCGAACTTGTGCAACGCGGTTTCTACCTGTTGCTTATAGGCGCGGGACCTCCCGCGGCCGATCCAGTTCCAGCGCTGCACCAGAAGTTTTTGGCGTGACCGGTCGGTTTTGAGGTCGAGGGCGGCAACCATCCGATCCCCGATCAGGACTGGGCAAACGAAATAGCCAAATACCCTCTTGTGCTTGGGAACGTAAGCTTCGAAGCGATACTCGTAATCGAAGAAGAGCCGGAGTCGCTTGCGCTGGATAATCAGCGGGTCGAAGGGGGACAGGATATGAATCTGTTCCTGCGCCGGATCGGGAATGGCATCGAGGGTATCCGGGCGGACCCAGTACAGCCATTGGCCCGCTCCTTCCAGTTGCATAGGGATCAGCTCCTTTCGACGGACTCGCGACTCCACCAGACGCCTCATCGCTGGTTTGCGCGGAGCGTCCAGATGGCAGATCGATTCCACACTCACGATCCCCTGCGATTGCAGGGCACGATCAAGCAGGTAGTTCAAAGTTTCCTTTTCGGTCGCTGCGCGTGGCAGGCGGTTCCAACCGAAATGGCGAGTCATAAGCTCATAAGTCTTCAGCATTCCAACTCGCTGACTAATCGTCACCAAGCCCTTGTAGAAGGCCACTTCCAAAACGCGCTTGGAAGGCTTGCGGCTAGCCCACGCGTAGTCTTTTTCTACCGGCTCGTCCTTCATGTCGCGGATGGTGAGTGCGCCATGTCTGCGGATGCGCGACAGCACTCTGCGCAGGTCACCATGGGAAACCTTGCCGAGCCAATAGACGCGGCGCTCCCAATCCCCGCGCATATCATGCACAAAAAACCGCATGCTCTCCGTCGGCACATACGATAGGGCATGCGTCCAATACTCGAAAACGGTCTTGTCGATGCTCTGTGCTTGATGCAGATGCTCGCGCCGATACGTAGGGATGCGCGTGTAGAGGATGTGGTGATGGCTGCGCTCAATGACGAAGATGGTGTCAATCTGCAAGTAGCCCAGGTGCGCCACCGCTGCTGGCGTGGCCGTCGGGCCGGAGCCGAAGGGTTCGGTCGTGTCCAGGCGCTGGGCATGCAGCCAGATTCGGCGGGCCTGGACGGAGGAGAGTTGGATAAGCGGATTCTTCAATACGGGGTCTCTGGTGACTGAAGAATTTTTCCAGCGTGAGAGCGTTATAGATCGCGCCGCTTCGGCAGTCAAGAGTGACCCGGGTTGAAAGTGGGTAACCCCAGATATGGAAAGCCTCGGAACGGAAGACTACAATTTTCGGCTGAGGGGGAGCAGTCATGTCTCTGCGCAAATTGTGGTTATTTACGCTGGTCGCTGCGATCGCCGCGTTCGCGGCGGTGAATACGCTAAGCGTGCAGATAAGGGAATACGAGGTTCCGACGCCGAAATCACGGCCGCACGACCCCGCACTCGCGCCTGACGGCTCGCTTTGGTACACGGGACAGGGAGCGAACAAGCTGGGACGGCTCGATCCCAAAACTGGGGAGTTTAAGGAATACCCCCTGAAGACGCCGCGGTCCGGGCCGCACGGCTTGGCCGCGGATAAAGACGGTAACATCTGGTTCACGGCAATCTCCGGAGGTTACGTGGGCAAGCTCGATCCAAAGACGGGCGAAATTACCGAGTATCGCCCATCCGGCGGCGCCGAGATTGATCCCCACACGCCCGTCTTCGATCAAGATGGCATTCTGTGGTTCACCAACGAAGAAACGAATTACATTGGGCGGCTCGATCCGAAAACCGGCAAGATGACTCTGACGAAAGTGCCTTCGCCGCACGCGGTGCCGTACGGCATCGTGATCTTGCAGAACAATATGCCATTCTTTTGCGAGTTCGGTACAAACAAGCTAGCAATGATCGATCCCCGGACGATGACGATCCACGAATACACCCTGCCGGCTGCCAAGGCGCACCCCCGCCGACTTGCGTTGGCGCCCGACGGGTCTGTCTTCTATACCGACTTCGCGCGTGGGTATTTGGGGCGCTTCGATCCTGCAGCCGGAAAGTTGCTCAAGGAATGGGCATCGCCCGGAGGGGCGGACTCGGAGCCATACGGAATCGCAATCACGAACGACGGCGAAGTCTGGTATAGCGAGTCGGGCGTGAAGCCAAATACGCTGGTCAGGTTCGATCCCAAATCCGAGAGCTTCAGTAGGGAAGAGATCCCATCCGGCGGTGGCGTGGTACGCAACATGGTCGCCACGCCGGATCGACGGCTGTACCTGGCATGCAGCGGAGTGAATAAAGTCGCCGTCGTGGATGTAACGAGATGACAACCACCTCTGAGTCGTAAGGAACCACTGTCATGGCTCTGGTGTCTTATTCACGCGCAATAGGATTCCGCTGCCGGCCCTGACATTCACGTCGCCCTTGTCGGACGCCAACGTGATCTCCCCCACCGGATTACTCCTACCTGCATGGACGATCGCCAGGTCCGCGAAATCGTAAACTCCGCAGGCGTCGGAGGAAAACACCCACAGGGCTTGCAGCCGATCGTTGCCCTCAATCTCACCCCGGCACGGCGTGCCGGGCTTGGCAGACACATGAACCAGCACGCCGCCGTACGCCGGTTCTCCGACAGCCCGCAGTCCGTCAGCAACCGGCCCACCGCCGCGGTAGACGACCTCGCCTCCGATCTGATCGGTGGTCCAGGCATTTTGTGACGTTCCCCGATCCGGGCCACTTTCCGGAAGTTGTGCCGCCTCTACTGCCATCATCGACGCCGCTGCCCTCAAATTAGTAGTGATGGAAATCCGCCGCTTCGAAACCACGAGCGTGTCGAACCGGAAAGATATTTGCGCGCCGCTGCCACCATTTGCTGGCTTGACATCGTTCACGCGACCGACAACTTTGGCGCCAGCATGAATCGTTGATCCTGGCAACGGAACATCTTGCATGACTCGTGCAGAAATGACTTGTCCAGGTTTGACTTTCCGTGAATTAAGGAAAGAGTTCAAAGCAACAGGAAGGATTGTGCCGGCGGGAATTGTGTTCTGAGCAAACAAATCCACCGATAACACGATCAGACTGAGCCAAAGCATGCGTTTCATGGGAATTACCTCTCAAAATGCTGTGCACCTGGAAAACCCTCAGCATGGTTTGATGCAATTATCCAACAACCGCAGAGTGGGCGGCTATTAAATATGACTTGGACCCACGCCGACTACCCCGACGGTGTTACGCATCCCCAAGGACTTCCGTGGTAGCGAAAAAACACTGCATCCCGTTATGCATTCCTGGTCATCTGCTTACGAAAGTGTAAGAGGGTATGGAGGCAATTCATCCGCAAGATCGAGAGACGACGCGAATTGGGTGTCCGTAGATCAGCATAGAAGACTTTTGACGGAGAGCATCATGTCACGAGAATCGCGAATGCTTGCAGGAATCCTTCTGGTTGTTCTTCCCACCGTGATGTTCGGCGGCTTGTCGCTCCTCAGTTTCTTGACGAGGAATTCGCCCGGGTACACCGACAATCCGTTGCGACACGATCTCTGGCGAGCTGGGCATGCGCACGCAGGCGTCTATCTCGTTCTGTCACTGGTCATGCTTCGTTACGTTGACGAGGCAGTGCTTTCGCCCTTTTGGAAGTGGATCGCCCGAACCGGCGCACCAATCGCCGCGATTCTGATCCCAGCCGCGTTTTTTCTTTCCGTCCTCTCGCCAACGGCGACGGCGCCGAGTGCCTTGATGAATCTCGCTTACGTCGGCGCACTATTTCTCGCGGCCGCCGTTCTAAGCCTCGGAGTGGGTCTCCTTCGGGCCGCAAGGCGCATGGAACAGTGAGACACAGCCGCGGCGATGTCGCCGGTTTCGATGAGGACGCCCGAAAGGAAAGCAAAATGGATGCGCCAACCGATACGCAGCAGCGAGCCAGCTTGAGCGATTATCTTGCTGCCGAGCGAACCTTCCTCGCCTGGATTCGCACGGGTCTAGCGTTGATGGGATTTGGTTTTGTTGTCGCACGATTCGGTCTCTTCCTGCAGCAGATCCAAGTCGTCGAGCACGCCCCTGCAGCCCAGTCTTATGGGTTGTCGCTCTGGTTCGGCACCGCGCTGATCGCAGTGGGAGTGGTGGTGAATGTTCATTCTGCATGGGATCACGTTCGATTGGTCCGGCAGTTGGATCGGAGAGGTCCTGTGCCGCCGCGTCCGTCGATGCAGGCTGTCTTGATCGCTTTGTTTCTGGCGTTGGTTGGACTGGCAATGGCGATCTACCTGGTTTCCGTACACGGCTCCGCAAACGCAAATTTTGAAAACACTAAGACTAATTATCAGGAGGCATCCATGACACCGGCGGCAGATAGGGGAATCGTCGTGAAGCCGAGCAATCATTCGGTCGAGCAAACCGTGGATCGAATCAAGAATATTCTGCAATCCAAAGGAGTCGCGCTCTTTGCCCTCATCGATCACAGCGGTGAAGCGGAAAAGGTGGGAATGAAAATGCCGCCCACCAAGCTGCTGATCTTCGGCAGCCCGAAAGCTGGTACTCCTCTGATGCTGGCCGCGCCCAGTATTGCCATCGACCTTCCTCTGAAGATTTTGATCTCTGAAGACGCTCAGGGAAAGGTTTGGGTCAGTTACAACAGCCCAGCCTATTTGCAGGAGCGGCACAGCTTGCCACCCGAGCTTTTGCAAAACATCGCGGTTGTCGAAACATTGGCGACGAAGGCCGCAGAATAGAAAAGCTGTTTTGGCGCGCACACCTCGAGAGTGTGGGAAACGACCGACGCGCTGATAAAGTTCCTGTGAGGTGTATTAGATTCTCGAGGCGAACGATTCATCGACACACAGCAGCAACTGGTCGAAAGGAACATTAGCGATGCTTAAGAACACAATGCTTGTCTTACTCTGCTTCTGCGCCGCATTTGCTTTGAACCCGACTAACGTTCCTCAAATGCGCATGACGCCGAAGGAGGTCTCAGCGAGCGCCTTCAACGATAGCCTGACCGGCAGTTCAGCTGTACCTGGAGTTCGTTCGAAGGTGTTGTTCGGCGACCCGTCAAAAGTAGGCTTTTATACGATTCTGCTTTTTATACCGCCCCACACCACGATACAGGCCCACTCCCATCGCGACGACCGCATGGCCGCTGTTGTCTCCGGCGATTGGCACTTCGGTTATGGCGCGGCATTCGATGAGAAGTCGCTGAAGACGCTGCCCCCGGGAAGCGTTTATTCGGAACCGGGCGGCGTCGATCACTTTGCCCGGACTGAAGATTCGTCGGTAATTGTCCAAATCTCCGGCTACGGTCCAACCGACACGCGCTACTTCGATCCGGCGAATGATCCAGCGTTGAAGAAGAATTAACGGGTCAGGCACGCGCCTTGTCGATCATTGCTTCCCAGATGCCTTTGGATTTGAGAACGAGTTCAATGGCTTCGCGAATTGCACCGTGTCCAGCCAGCGATTTCGTCGTATAGTGCGCGGCGTCTTTCACCTCGGGGACGGCGTCGCCTACCGCAACCGCGAGGCCGGCTCGGCGCATCAACGGAATGTCCGGAAGGTCATCGCCGATGTAGGCAACAGCCGAATCGGAGACCCCTGCCTTGTGAAGGATTTCTTCGTACGCCGGCATCTTTAACGGCTGTTTCATGTACACAAATTCCATTTTCATTTCATTCGCGCGGCGAAGTAGCGCGGCACTTTCGCGACCCGTAATACAGCCGGTCCGGAGACCGGCGGTGTGCGCGAGCGTGAGCCCCTGGCCGTCGTGCGCGTCGAAGGTTTTGATTTCGAGGGCGGTGCCGTCGGCTTGCGAGAGCAGAGTGACGCTGCCGTCGGTCATGGTGCCGTCCACGTCCATGAGGATCAGTTTGATTTGCGCTGCGCGCTTCTTGAGTGCGGGAGCGATCTTGCGAACACTGGCCAAATAGACCTCCGGGAAACCTTATGCATAGAGAGTCTAAGGCAAAGCCTGCTGATGCGGCCACAGCGCACACGAGAAAAACAGGGAACAGCAGGCATGCACGCTCGGGACTCGGTGATGGAGGGCGTTTTGCGGAGCTCGATCGAAACGTGATCGTTGCAGAAGATTAAAGCGCTGAGCCGCGCGGGATGGATCACATCCGGCGCGGCCGCAGCCTTATTGATTGCCTTTAAGTATTCCGCTTGCGAACGGACTTACTTTGCAGGCCTGGGTTCACTGTGCTGTTGCGGTGGCTGTTGCTTCTGTTGCAAATGCTGTTGCTGCTGAGTATGCTTTTGCTCCATTTGCTGCGTTTGTTGCGCGTGCCTTTGCTCCATCTGCTGGTTTCTGGCTTCGTCGGCCTTCTGTTGGGCTGCCCGCTGATGGTCCTGCTCCTGCTTCTGTTGGAGTTTCTGGTGTTGCTGCTCCTGCTTCGCGTAAAGCTTGTCCTGCTGTTGCTGGTATTTCTGATCCGTTTTGGGGTTTCCCGTGTTTGGTGCCGGAGGACGTTCGTGTGGCTGAATATCCTTGGCATGCGTTGGAGTTGGTGGCCGAGGAACATTGTTGTTCCCCGGATAGCCAGCCGCCTCGTTACCTCCCGGTCGAGGGGCGTTGTTTTCCGGCCGACCAGCCGCTTCGTTACCCGGTCGAGGAACGTTGTTCTCCGGACGACCAGCTTGTTCGTTGCCGGCCGGCGGATGATATGGCGCTCCTGCCTCTCTCGCCGGCACAGCGCCGGAGCCCTTCAGCTCTCCAGGTCTCGCTGTGGCTGCGACCGCGGGCCTGCCCTGGTTCACTGATGCCCGTTGCTGCGGGTCGTTGCGCGCAGCTTCTTCATGCTGAGTCTGAGCAGCTACTGGCGGAATGTGTCTCTCCCTCTCAGCCGCTTCTTGTTGAGGCGTAGGGCGCGCCGTGATTCCCCCGTTGCCGCCGTTGTAGCTGACGCGGTTCACGGTGGTGTTATTGATCACGGTGGTGTTGTAAACGTTGTGAATATTGGTAACATTGATATTGTTTACTGAGCGGTTGTAAAAGAAGCGTCCGTTATCCCAACGTCCACCTTCATAGCCGTTCCCGAAGTAGCCAAATCCGTAATTGATTCCGCCGTAGAATCCGATCTGCGGACCCCAGTAGCCAACGTGGAAAATGAACGCGGAGCCGCCCCATCCCCACCACCCCGGAGTCCATAGGAATCCAGGCTGAGGAGCCAGCACCCACGTGCCCGGCACCCAGTAATAACCGTACGGACCGTAGGCCCAGTAGCCGGGTGTCCAGATATAACCCTCAGCAGGACACGGAGGCTGCTCGTACACAGGCAGGGCAGGCGGGCCGAAATTCACCGATATCCCGATCCCCACTTGAGCAAATGACGCCGCCGACATTGCCAGCACTACAACGGCGAACAACAAAGTACGAATGGACTTTACAATACGCATTGCGTTTCCTCTTGCCTGGCATCCTTCGCTTGCCCGGTGCTGCTTTGCTGCTACGGGTTGCGTGGAGGTGAGGCGACTTTTCCAGCAGGGCACAACTCTCTGCATCTTTACGTTTTCACGCCCCTGCCATGCTGCTTTTCTTCTCCATGAAAAATGTGTGTCGTGCTTGACATGGAAACCGATCACGACAAAAAGCTCATGGTAATAAACCCTGCGCGTCCCAATTCCACTCGGAACCACGATGCTTTTTCGTACGTATCCCGCGCTGATTTTCTTGATCCCGGTTCCGCGGCGAGCTGTTTTCCGGAGTGGGGTTCGTTCCTGAAACGTCTTGCGGACTGATCTTGGCCGTTTTTGTTTTACCTGAATCTTGCCTGCGCTGTCCAGTATGAGGTCGCGACCTGCGTGCTTGCTTCCGGCTATCCCCTTGTTTCATCAATGCTCCGTTAGTTTCATCGCGATCGAATACCCTTAAGAACCTGTGTGACGCCGTGATTTTGTTGCGAAACCTCAACCGAGGGTTGCTCGCGACCTCACCAATAGACTGGGCGCTTGTCGGAGTTTGCCGACGGGCTAGATTCAAGACCAGCAACGAATGCTTGGCATGTACGATAAACTTACCCGTGAATTCAAGACCATCTGAGAAGGTATAACCATGAGGCGTCTCCCTTGTCTGGTTTCGATTCTCTTCGCGGCAAGTATATGTCTCGCTCAGAACCCCAACAGTTCCGACGTTCCCCCCTACAAGAATCGCAGCCTGCCGGTTGAGCAACGCGTTCAAGATCTGCTGGGCCGCATGACTCTACAGGAAAAGGTTGCCATGTTGAGTGGGGCCGATTGGATGCAGAGCGTCCCCAATCAGCGGCTCGGCATTCCCTCGATCAAAATGGCCGATGGCCCGCTCGGCATAAGGTCATGGGCCGGGCCCTCCTCTGAGACGAGTGCGGAGGTGGCCGAGAAACAAGTCACTACAACAGCATTCCCCGCGGGAATTGCGATGGCCGCGACCTGGGATACGGAATTGTCGCAAAGCGAAGGTCAAGCCATCGGACAGGAAGTGAAAGCCTTAGGCCGCGACATGATTCTGGGCCCAACCGTGAACATTAACCGCACTCCTCTCTGGGGAAGAAACTTCGAGGGGTATGGCGAGGATCCCTATCTTGCTACCCGCATGGCGGTGGCGTACATCAAGGGCGTTCAGAGCGAGGGCGTCATCGCGACTGTCAAGCATTTTGCCGCGAACAATCAGGAGTTTGAACGGCATCGCATCAATGCCGAGGTCGACGAGCGGGCGTTACAAGAAATTTATTTCCCCGCCTTCAAGGCAGCGGTTCAGGAGGCTGGCGTCTGGTCTGTGATGTCCGCATACAACAAGCTCAACGGAGTCTATTGTGCCGAGAACGCTGCCTTACTCAAAGACGTTCTCAAAAAACAGTGGGCGTTCCAAGGATTCGTAGTCTCCGACTGGGGCAGCACCTACAGCACAGCCGGTACGGTGAATGCCGGGATGGATCTGGAGATGCCCGGCGGGGAGCCCATGAAAGAGTGGCTGGCAAAGCCGAAAACGCAAGCGTCCGGTAACGGAGCTGGCTGGCTGGTGCCCGAGAAGGTGCTTCCGGAAATATCGTCCGGCAAGATATCCACCGCGACCATCGATGACAACGTAGGGCGCATGTTACGCGTGATGTTCGTCAGCGGCCAATTCGACAAGCCACACACCGCAACCGGCGTGATCGATACACCCGAGCAACGGGCCTTGGCGCGCAAAGCGTCCACCGAAAGTATTGTCCTCCTCAAGAACATAAACGATTTACTCCCGCTCGATCCGGCAAAGATTCACTCCGTCGTTGTCATAGGGCCGAGTGCTGCAGTGGCCAGAACCGGCGGGGGCGGCAGTTCACTGGTCACTCCCAAATATTCCATAACTCCGCTGAAGGGTATTCAGGATCGAGCCGGTCAGCGCATGCAAGTGAGTTATGCATTGGGCGTTTCCCTGGAAGGCGAGGATCCAGGCAAAGACACTCCGGAGGCGCGAGAGCAATTACGAAATGAAGCCGTCAACGCCGCCGCGAAAGCGGATGCTGCCGTCATCGTGGTTGGCAGATCGGCGAAGCTCGAGTCGGAAGGCTTCGATATCAAGTCGCTCGATTTGCCTGCCGGGCAGGACGATCTCATCGAGGCCGTGGCCAAGGTCAACAAGAATACTGTCGTCGTCATCAACGCCGGCGGTCCGGTCGTCATGAGCAAGTGGATCGCGCAGGTTCCTGCCATTCTGGATTTGTGGTATGGCGGGCAGGAAGGCGGAAATGCAATCGCGGATGTCTTATTTGGCGATGCAAATCCTTCAGGAAAACTCCCTGTCTCTTTTGTGAAGGAATGGAAAGATTCTCCGGCTTACGGACACTATCCCGGCGAGAACCTCCAGGTTGATTATGCAGAAGGCATTTACGTAGGCTACAGATATTTCGACAAGCACAAGATAGAGCCTCTTTTTCCCTTCGGCTACGGCCTTTCCTACACGAAGTTCGATTACAGCGATCTGAAGGTCTCGCCGGACCACGTATCGGCCAGCAAGCCTGTCGAAGTAAGCCTCCGGGTTCACAATGGCGGATCACGGTCAGGAGCGGAAGTGGTAGAGCTCTACGTGCACGACGGACACTCGAGCGTGGATCGCCCTGCGCAGGAACTAAAAGGCTTTCGTCGAGTTGATCTCGCCCCGGGAGAAACAAAAGATATCCATTTCACGCTCGACCGCGGCGCAGTGGCGTTCTACAGCACCGCGAAGCAGGACTGGATAGCAGAGCCCGGCCAGTTCGAAGTTCTGGTTGGATCTTCGTCGCGTGACATCAAGCTGAAGGGCTCGTTTAATCTCGAACCGTAAGCGACATAAGAAAGAGCCTGCAGACTACACGCCACATCTAATTCCGAGGAGAAAATCGCACATGCGTGTTTTTGTTCTTATCGTTGTCTTGTCCTTGATTCTGATCCTTCCCGCACCCGCCCAGATGCAAACTTCAAACTTGCAAACCTGGAACATTGATCCCAACCACACCGCGGCACAGTTCTCCGTACGCCACCTGGGAATTTCGACGGTTCGGGGGGCGTTCACCAAAGTAAGCGGCTCGGTTCAATATGACCCTTCCGACCCCGCCAAGACCACGATAGAGGCGACCATCGATGCCACGTCCGTCGACACGCGGGTTGAGATGCGGGACAACGATTTGCGCAGTCCTAATTTCTTTGATGTGGCCAAGTACCCCACGCTCACATTCAAATCCAAGCATGTAGAGTTAGCGGGAACCGGAAAACTAAAAGTCGTGGGCGATCTCACGATTCACGGCGTGACTAAGGAAGTCGTCCTCGACGTCGACGGCCCCACCGCGCCGATTAAGGACCCACGAGGCAACCTCCACATGGGAGCTTCCGCCATGACCACGGTCAACCGCAGAGACTTCGGCGTGAACGGGGCGGGCGCTGCGGTTGGCGACGATGTGCCCATAACAATTGATATGGAACTGGTGCGGCCAGGATCGTAGCCTGTCTGAGAGTTTCTCAGGTATACGAGGAACAAACTGAGAACCGAGAACTGGCAACTGCCCGCTGGTTTTTCTCTGGCTTCTTTGCGCCCTTCTTCGGAGGACCGAAGTCAGGTCCCAGGTTGGCCCGGGAGCCTCACTCGTTCCTCCCCGCCGTGACCGGTGTGTGCCGGTTTTTAGCCTTGACCGCATCTTTCAACTAAGATAATCTTAACCTGGTAAAGTTTTCTGCGAGATAATCTCCGCTCTTTGACAATCGAACCCAATCGCGGCCCGAGCATCTGAAACTGGGTTCCAAAGTGGAACTGTTTCGCGCGTAACTCCCATGTTGTCTAGATTTTGCGAGTAACTCCTGCAAACTCAAAGATTTAGCACATGGTCAAAATTTAACTGCCTTGCTTTCTAGATTTTGCACGAAAAGGGGGGGGTGCCCGGTACTAAACAGTAAACTCTGTCCCATTGTGGGAAATCCGAGCCAACGCCCCGTGCTATCATTCGCGCAATCTCGTGACCTCGGAAACTCAAGAATGGTAACGCCGACAAGGTCGGTTCAGGGAAAATCTCTGATCGGCGCTCGCACCCTAATCGCGATTATGTTTCCCACATTGGGAGTGCTCGCCCTGGCAACGTTCTTGACTTGCTCAGCTCGTGCCGAAGAAACCCACAATCCATTGGCAGCGGACCCCAAAGCCGCGAAGGCAGGTGAATTTGAATTCCGCATAAACTGCGCTTTCTGCCACGGGCTCGGCGCACGCGGTGGTGGCCGCGGTCCCGATCTCACCCGCGCTCACAAGCGTCACGGAGATTCCGACGCCGATCTGTTCCAGAACATCAGCCAGGGAATTCCCGGCACTGTGATGCCCGCCAACGGAACCAACGGTCAAGGCGTCGGCATGACCGACGATGAGATTTGGCAGATCATTGCGTATCTGCGAAGCGTTCAGGTTCAGGCGCCAATCAGGCCGATCGGCAATGCTGCCCACGGCCAAGAGCTCTTTTATGGCGACGCCAACTGTTCCTCATGTCACATGGTGGAAGGCAAGGGAGGACGCCTTGGCCCGGATTTGACCACGGTGGGTACGGCCCGAACCGTTGAGTCCCTGGTCGAGTCCGTTCGCACTCCCAGCAAGCGGCTGGCTTGGGGGCTCACCGAATCCACGAAAGAGTTTGCGCAGGAGTATGAAACGGTCACGGTCGTAACTCCGGATGGGCACGAGATTAAGGGCGTGACTTTGAATGAGGACCAGTTCAGCCTGCAAATGATGGACACAGCCGAACACATTCATCTATTCGAAAAAGACAAACTGCGTTCGATGCACAAAAGCCGCGACTCCCTGATGCCCATCTATAACCCGACCATTTTGAGCGATCAGGATTTGAACGACATCATCGCTTACCTGCTTAGCGTGGGTACGAAATGAGCGCGGCGATCACCAAAACGACAATGAACAAGCATTCTGGCATTCTAACGTTGCTGATCGTCTGCAGTGTCCTGTTTGTCGAAGCTCGCGCGCAAGTCACATTCGAGCGGCTCCTCAATGCTTCCAATGAACCGCAGAACTGGCTCACCTACTCAGGCGACTACGCAGGTCATCGGTTCAGTACATTGGATCAAGTGAACAAGGCGAATGTACATTCACTGACAGCAAAGTGGGTCTACCAAACTGCCGCTACGGGAAAGTTTGAGACCACGCCGCTGGTCGTCGACGGAATCCTGTACGCCACCGGGCAGGACGATCGCGCGTTTGCACTCGATGCCCGCACGGGCAGACCAATCTGGCTGTTTCAGCATCCACTGCCCTCTGATATTCGGCCATGTTGTGGCCGGGTGAATCGCGGGCTCGCCATTCTGGGGGACAAAGTATTTCTCGGCACGCTCGACGCCCACGTCATCGCGCTGGATTCCAAAACTGGAAACGTCGTGTGGGATGTTGTTGCAGTCGACTACAAAGAAGGATACAGCTTCACCCTGTCGCCGCTGGCGGTAAAGAACGAAGTGGTTCTCGGTGTCTCCGGCGGCGAATACGGAATTCGCGGCTTCATCGATGCCTACGATGCGGAAACCGGGCAGCGAAAATGGCGGTTCTACACTGTCCCGGGTCCCGGCGAGCCGGGTCACGATACTTGGGAAGGCGATTCATGGAAGATCGGCGGCGCGCCTGCTTGGAACACGGGTGTTTATGATCCGGGAAGCAATCAACTCTTTTGGCCGACCGGAAATCCTTCGCCGTCCAATCGTGGAGAAGGACGCGCCGGCGACAACCTGTATAGCAATTCTCTTCTGGCTCTCGACGCCGACACCGGAAAACTGAACTGGTATTTTCAATTCACCAAGCACGACGAACATGATTGGGACGCGACCCAAGTTCCAATCATGATCGATTCCGGCGACAAACACCTGATCGCCCAGGCCAATCGCAACGGCTTTTTCTATGTGCTCGATCGCACCACGGGCAAGCTGCTCTCGGCCAATCCCTATGGCCGAACCACGTGGACCGACAGCAAAGATGCGGAAGGTCGTCCGGTCGCGAACGACAAAAGCTCGCCAACGCCCGAGGGAAGAACGGTTTGCCCAGGAGCCCTGGGCGCGACGAACTGGATGTCGCCAAGCTTCGATTCGCGAACCGATCTCTTTTACGTGACCGCGCGAGAGCAGTGCGACATCTTCAGCACCGCGCCACAGCCCTACGACGTGGGCCATGCTTATTACGGAAGCGCTTATTTTCCCTCCGATAAAGCCGAGCCGTACTGGGGCGCGCTGCGCGCCATCGATCCCGCAAGCGGTGAGATAAAGTGGGAGTTTCGTCACCTCTCGCCCACATGGTCGGGCGTGCTCTCGACCGCTGGTGGGCTCTTGTTCACCGGCGACGCGGAAGGGAATTTCATCGCACTCGATGCAGCGTTGGGAAGGCCGCTCTGGCACTTTCAGATGGGCGGGGCCGTCTACGCTTCCCCAATGGCGTTCGCGATCGACGGAAAACAATACGTGGCCATCGCCGCGGGCAGTTCATTGTATGCGTTTGGTCTTCCGTAGTTTTTCCCCTTTGTTTCCACACGCCGCGGAGTAGACGCGCAGGATGGCTCGAACGTGCTCCTGAATCATGTCTTCGGCACTCGCCTCGAGGCGTCCGGAACGGATCGCTTCGTATTGCATTGGGAGGTATTGGCTCACCAGCGTGAGAGGCGGAGGAGAAGCATCAAGGTTGGCACGAAGCTGGGCCAGTTCTTGCTGAACTGCGACATCGCCCCAGTAGTATCGGCAGCGGTCACTGTAACTGTACATGCGGGCCAGACGAAGCTCGTCTTCGCTCCCTCGATAGTACGAACGCCAGTAGGACGGATTGCGCAGCATCGCAGCTTCGAGGGCCTCTCGGACTTGTGAGAGCCGAACTCCCTCGCGACGCCCCAACGATTCCCGCTCGATTTCGCTCAATGCAAAGACCGCCTCGCGGAAAGCGAATGTCAGCTGCGGCCCTACTTTCAGGATCGCGAAATGATCTTGGACCATTTCAGCAAGAGCTACCGGCTTCTGGTAGTCGGTGGAGTGCGCTTCATAAACGAGAGCAGGATGCTGTGGCAAGGCAGACGAGAGTGCGCTGGCTTTCCCGCGGTCGTAATCGAAGATCACGTTTTCTCCAAACTCAACTCCGGGTTGCACGACCAAGCCAATCACCCTTTCCCACGCAGAAGTCACGCCTTGCTCAGCGAAGGCAGCGTGGAAGAGTTCCAGGGCACGAGGGATCTGATCGGCCGGGGACACAGTCGGTGGATTTCCCGCGATTGATTCTCCGCCGGGAGCTGGAACCTCAGTGCCAATGACGTACAGGAGCGGCGAAGAGCCGTGAGGCAAATGTCCAAATGCGGTTTCGGCGGCGCGGCATAGGATAGCGGCTCGCTGCGTGATGGTTTGTTCGTCAGGACCGATCTTGCCGTCATCGGCGCACGCCATGCTTGCATCAAGGTGGATCTTGTTGTATCCGGCGAGCACGCACGCGCGAACCAGTTCACACGCATTGCTCATCGCCGTAGCCGAGGGCTGTTCTCGCCAGGGGTACGGACCGAGATGGTCTCCGCCCAGCAGCACTCGTTCTCGGGGAAGTCCAGCCTGCTGCGATGCTGAGTGAAGAAACTCCGCAAACTGACACGGAGTTTGTCCGGTGTAGCCGCCCGCTTGATTCACTTGGCTCGATGTCGATTCGACGTGTAGAACTGATTCATCCTCGATGGCCTGCTGGACGGCGGCCGCGATGACGCTGGCGTGAGCGGAGCAGACAGCGTACACACCCACTTTCTCGCCGTCACGATTGCGACCTATGATCTCTTGTAATCGCTCGCTCGCATTCTTGGGCTTTGGTTTCACAGTCGGCAATCTACTCGGGCTGAGCCTCGAGGAGCAGGTGCTTGTTGAACTCGGCAGAAATCGTAGCCGTGGGGCCGTGGACGCTTCCGAAGTCCTTGTTATTCACATAATCCACGATGTGGTAGGTGCGGTCTTGCAACCCTCGCAACTCGATCGAGCCGCTCCAGTGGCGGGCGAAGAATGCATAATACAGTTCGTTGTCTTTGCGGATGACGTGAGCCTCAGGGCGATCAAAGCCGATGTCGTAAAGTTTTCCGAGATATTCTCCCCGTGAAAGCATTTTTTCTTTGTAAATCTGGAGCCATTTCTCAAAGACCTTTTTGCGTTCTGGTGTCAGGTCGGACGTGGTGTGCTTCTTGACGAGATCCGGGAGCACGAACTGGGTGCCCACAACGCCGCCAACTCCGACGGTTGAGGCGAAGTCAATCGCTCCGTCACTCAATTCGACGTGATCGCCAAAGTAGGGAACGTTGTCGCCCATGAGAGCTTTCAACGTTTTGCCTTTGGAGCGAATCTGAAACGAGCTCTCTGGATCCGACGCCACCGACATATTGAAATGTGGCATGGTAAAAAACGAGTAAGCCGTGCCACAAGGGCAGAACTCTACCAACGCGTCCGGTTTCACGCTGCGGGCCGTTTCATAAATTTCCCGAAAGAAATCCGGCAGAGCTTCAACCGAGTCTTCCGGTCGTTTGTGATGGTGCGCGGGATTGTAGCAGGGAGGGACGGCGTTCATGTGCTGGCCATCCAGCTTCAGGCCGTCGAATCCCCACTCGACGAGGATCTTGCGAACCAATGCTTTGTGATATTCCACAACTGCCCGATCGGCCGGACAAAGATAGAACGAGTTCCACCAGGAGATTTTCCGCTTCGACCCATCCTCATTCAGCAGAAGGAAGTCGGGATGCTCTTTGAGCAGTTGCGAATCCGGGACAGCGCTCAGCGGCGACCACCAAAGCTGCGCCTTGAATCCCTCTTGATGGATGCGATCGACCAGGGCTTTCATGTCGGCGTCGCCGTGCGGAAATTTCTCGGGGTCGACGGCCCAATCGCCATAGTTGTTTTGCCAACCATCGTCCAACGTAACCCAGGAGAAGCCCATTTTCTTGACGGTCGGAAGCGTGTCGTACACTTGCTTGAGCTTTACCGATCGACCATAGCCCCAGGCACACCAGATCGGACCAAAAGCGCTGTCGGGCGCGGAGGCCATTTGAAATCCCTGGCGCATCATGAAACGCCGGTATTCCGTGAGGGTGCGAAAGTAATCGCCCTGATGCACCGAGACAAAAGTGCGAAGGGTGTGAAAGCTTTCTCCCGGCTCAAGCGTTCGCTCCTTATTCGAGCGGACGGCCACCTGCGCATGACGCGCATCCGGCATGGAGACGGGAAGGGATATGAGGCGCGGCCCGGGCTCGACGTGGCCTACTGCGAGACCAATGTCTTTGCGCCATACGTCGACAATCGGAGTTCCTCCGCCGTAGTCGCTGGCATTCATGCCGAGATAATTCTCCTGCCGGAAGCCGGGTCGCAAGGGAAGAACCCAATCAGGACGCTTCTTGTACGAACCACTTTGATAGGACCAGAACGCAGGTCCTCGCGCAGTTGGAAATGAAATGAGCGAATATTGATTATTGCTCCAACTGCGAATGCTCAGCGGAGCCGTGCCGGCGTTCGAATACTCAACGTCAAAGATGGCGAGAGAAGGGAAGTCGGCATAGATCGTGACAGAAATGCTCTCGCGCAAGTCTCCGGACAGGCCAGTTAGCGACAACCGTTCACCCGCGCCAAAAGCGTCAGTCACGGTGTCGCGGTGAGACGAGGTTAGGGCAAAGTCAGTCCACGTGCGGCCGACGCCGGTGACCCTTTCGGATGCCGAAAACGGGGTCAGGAGTTTCGGGCTGTGGTCCAACAACGCGACGATCCGGCTGTGCAGATTGCGATCGAATTCGATGCGCAAGACTGAGCTTTGGATCTGTAGATCAGTCGCAGAATTGTCAACAGCTGGCGGGATGGGTTTTTGGCTTGAATCGATTTGGCGTGAGTTCCAGCCCGGCAGTGCGAGAGCAAGCAGAACGCAGCACAATAGGGCGACGGCTCTCATGCTCTTCATCATCGCAGGGTACCACCGATCATGTTTGGTCGGATTTTCATGGTCATGTGGTGCGACATCGGACGCCAGCGGCTAAAGCCGCACCCATTGTTCCGACTTGTGGCATGCCTGAAGGCATGCCCTGATACGAATAGCAGTTTGTCCTGCAGCTTATTTGGACAAACATGCGAGTTGCGATATGTTGCGATCAATTACTTTTACTTTCGTTTACTGGATATTGTCAAGAGCAGGGCTAGCGGAGGACGGAGTCGATGTCGATCAAAATGAGTTTGGTTTGCATCTTGTCGTTCAGCACTTCAGTGGGGCTGGTCGCACAGAACGCCATCGAACAGCAGGGCCAGTCCCAGGGGCAGATTGGCTACCGGTCCGCCGCCGGCGCGGAACAGAAAAAGACGCTTTTGCTGAAGGACTTTCAACCTGTCCCGATGTTGCACGCTCCGGTGCACAACATCGACCGCGCCAAGTATTACGTGATCGACGTTCACAATCACGTCAACGATGCCATGGGAATCGATGAGCACGTGCCCCCTGAGCGGGTGATCGAGATCATGAATAACACCAACGTGAAGACGGTGGTGATTCTGACTGGCATGTGGGGTGACAAATTGCAACGGGTAATCGATGAGATGGTCAAGCCTTACCCTGGACGGTTCATGGTCTTCTCGCAAATCGATTGGAGCAAGGTTGACGATCCTAATTTTGGCCGGGAAATGGTGGCGCAGCTCGACGACGCGGTCGCGCGAGGCGCTCGCGGGCTAAAACAATTGAAGGATCTGGGCTTGAGCGTGCGCGACAAGTCGGGAAAACTGGTTGCGGTGGATGATCCGCGTCTCGATCCCATCTGGGAAGAATGCGGACGGCTGGGCATCCCTGTATCGATTCACTCCACCGACCCTGAAGCCTTCTTCCACCCGGTGGACAACACGAATGAGCGATACGAGGAGTTGATCGAACATCCCGACTGGAGCTTTTATGGCCCGCAGTTTCCCAGTAAGGAGTCGATTCTGGCCGCGCGCGATCGCATGTTTGCCAAGCATCCGCACACGACGTTTATCGCGCTTCACGTCGCGAACTGGCCGGAAAACCTCGACTACGTTTCTCACTTGCTGGATACGCTTCCCAATGTGATGGTCGAATTCGGCGCGCGCGAAGCCGAGCTGGGCCGCCAGCCTCGGCGCGCCCGCGAGTTCTTCCTCAAGTATCAGGACCGCATTATGTTCGGAACCGATAATGGCATGGATGAAGCGATGTATCGAAACCACTTTCGCTGGCTCGAAACCGGGGACGAATACTTCAACTATTGGGGGTATCCGGGGCAGGGTCGCTGGAAGATTTACGGGATGGAACTGCCGGATGATGTTTTGGAAAAGGTCTACCACAAAAATGCCGAGCGCGTTTTCGGACAATTCCGTGGAGTTAGCGCTCGCCAATAAATTCACTGCGGGCACTAGACCAGCGTGATCTGGATTCCGGTTTTCTTTAGTGCCGCGAGGTCGCCCTTGGGAATGCCTCCATCGGTTATTAAATGATGTACGGCGGAGAGCGGCGCTATCGAAGACAGGCTGCGCCGCCCGAACTTACTGGAGTCACACGCCGCGACCACAATTCGGGCAACGTCCATCATGGCTCGGTTAACTTTGGCCTCGAGCAGGTTGGGCGTGCTCAGACCGTAGTGCACATCGAAGCCATCGACTCCCAGAAAAAGAATGTCGGCGTTCAGGCGCCGCAGCGTTTCTTCCGCGATGGGGCCCACCAGCGAAAACGAATTCTTTCTCAGAGTGCCACCAGTCAGAATGACCTCGAGTGCCGAACCAGAAAGCTCCGCAGCGATGTTGACCGCGTTCGTGATAATGGTCAGGTTCTGGAATTCGCGCAGAGCCCGGGCAATGGCAGTGGTTGTGGTTCCGGAATCAAGAATTATGACCTGGCCTTCCCTGACCATGCGGGCAGCCGCGGCCGCGATTTGCAGCTTTTCCTTGCGGTGCAGCTTTTCTTTTTCCCGTAAAGTGGGATCCTCCAGCGCACTTGCCCGCGCCGGCAAGGCGCCGCCGTGGGTGCGATGGATGCGGCCATGCGCCTGGAGAATGTCCAGATCTTTTCGAATGGTGACCTGGGAGGTTCGGAAATGCTTGGCCAGGGCGCCGACCAGCACGCGCCCCTCGCGATTCAACATCTCAACGATCAGTCGACGTCGTTCTTCGTTCAGCACTGGCTCACTCGAGAGTCTTTGTATTTTACACTTGACAGGTCGGTGAAACGAAAGTAACAGTTAATAAACGCAAGTATACGAAAGCCAAGTGGTTTCGACCATTTGAATCGTGATATTGAAAACGGTTTACAGGTTGGCTGAGACATCTCTGATTCAATCGCGGAGCGCATGAAGGTGAATGCCCTCTCTCAATTGTTGGACCTGCCGGAGAGCGAGCGGAAGACTCGCGGGCTCGTTCATACGCCCGCGGAAATCGCCCAGCAGCCCGACACATGGCAGTCCACATTCGACCTCTTCAAAAGGAGGCGCGCGGAGATCAGGGAGTTTCTGGCGTCTGCGGGCTTGGCGGTGGACCCGCGCGTCAGGCCAACGGTTTTCCTCGTCGGCGCTGGAACCTCCGACTATATTGGGAAGTCCCTCGCTTATCTGTTTCGAAAAACGTGGCTGTGCGATGCAGTCGCGATCCCAAGCACCGACCTTCTGACGCACATGGATGAACTGTGCCTTCCAGGAAAGAAGTATCTTTGGATTTCCTTTTCCCGATCGGGCGACAGCCCTGAAGGCGTTTCGGTCTTGGAGAGGGCTTATAAGCGGCGCCCCGACATTTACCACCTTGTAATTTCCTGCAACGCGAACGGGCGAATGATCCGCGCCAGCGTGGGCAACCCGCAAGTCTTGAGCGTCTGTTTGGACGATGCCGTGAACGATCGCGGATTGGCCATGACCAGTTCCTTCTCCAACATGGCGATTTTCGGTCAATGCCTGTCTCACTACGGCGAGATCGAAAGATATGAGCACGTTCTGCCCCAACTGATACGTGCGGGACAGAGTTTTCTACCGATTGCCGCTGATGCTGCGGCAGAATTGGCGCGAGGGCCGTACACGAAAGCGTGCTTTGTCGGGTCTGGGCCGCTGCGAGCTGTGGCCAGGGAATCCGCTCTCAAGTTGCTGGAGTTGACCGCGGGCAAGGTCGTCACTATGTCAGAATCGGCGTTGGGCTTGCGTCATGGTCCCATGGCAGCCTTGGACCAGAAGACCTTGTTCGTATGTTTTCTTTCGAGCAACAAGCGGGTGCAGGAGTACGAGCGCAATTTGCTCGAGGAAATTGGAAGCAAGCGGCTGGTTACGACCCGGGTTGTCGTCGCCGGAAGTGCAGTCTCCGGGATGAACGCCGTAGCAGAAAAAAATCTTGCGCCAGCCGTGCCTGTTCCTGTCGCCGATGACTATCGCCCGGCGGTGGACGTCATCTTCGGGCAAGTGCTCGGGTTGTTTTTTTCGTTACGATGGAACCTGCGACCCGATTGTCCAAGTCCAAACGGCGCCATCAGCCGCGTGGTACAAAATGTGATATCCGTTCCTGACTGAAGCTCCGCATACGCAAAGCTCATGAAAGGATCTTCGCATGATCGAAGTCTGCGTAGTCGGTGAGATCAATCTCGACCTCATCCTCTACGGATTGCCCAAAGATCTGGTGCTCGACCGGGAACATCTGGCCAGTAATATGGCGTTTACCCTGGGAAGTTCGTCAGCGATCTTCGCACACAACTTGTGTACGCTCGGCACGCAAGTCGGCTTCATATCGAAAACGGGCCGCGACCCTCTCGGCAAGATCGCAGTGGAGCGTCTTTCCGCAGCCGGAGTTGACATCAGCCGGATGAAACAAGGCTCAGGGCAAACATCCACCGGCCTGACCGTCGTGCTGCCTTATCCTCAACATCGATATATGCTGACGTATCCGGGGACGATGTTCGAAATGCAATATTCCGACATCGATATGGACTACGTCCGGACCGCCCGTCACTTCCATCTTTCCTCTTACTTCCTGCACCGAGCTCTCCGGCCTCAAATCGTGCACCTGTTTCGGCAAGCCAAGGAAGCCGGTCTCAGCACATCGCTCGACACGAACGATGATCCCGAAAACGACTGGGCACAAGACCTGCTCGAAGTTCTGAAGTACGTTGATGTCTTCCTGCCGAACGATCGCGAGGCAAAGAAGATTGCGCGAACGAATGACCTTTCACAGGCACTCAATTTCTTAGCCGGGCTCACCAAAGTGGTAGCCGTGAAACGTGGCTCCTCCGCCGCCATATGTCGCAGGGGCGACGAGCAGTGGAGCCTGGCACCCCCGCCCGTCAAGATGGTGGACGACATCGGCGCGGGGGATACGTTTGATTCTGGATTCGTTCACATGTATCTGCTGGGCGCGGAACTGGAGGACTGCCTGGCTTTCGCCAACCTTGCGGCTGCTTACTCGGTGACCAAGGAGGGCGGTACGGAAGCATTTCGGGACCGCAGCGGACTGTTCAATTTCATTCGCGAGCAATGGAATCTAATGGGAAGGGGAGCGTTGCCGGTAAAGGGCTAGCCGCTCACTCTCCCGACCCACAGCGATTCTCAAGGGCAATCGCTCAAACTCCGTCGGTCTTTCGGAACTTGTCGGCGACCGACTGGGGGAGGCTCTGTTCCAAGCGCCGTGAGAGCCACTCCTGGAGCTCAGACTTCAGGTCCGGGGACGGGGAAGTGAACTGCAATCCGAGGTAGGTCTCTTTGCACCAACAGATCGTGGCGTCGACCGCGAACGGGGTTTCATGACCAGGAAGCGTGAACTGCACCTGGACTTTAATGCCCGGTTCGAGCGAGACGGTTGTGGCGATTGCGATGCCGCCTTCGCTGATGTTCACGGTTCGGCCGTGGATCTCCGGCGTGGGAGGCTTGCAGATCGTAACCGGAATCTCAACCGGGCAGCGGAAGTAACGTCGCCGCTCCCGCACAATCATGCCATAGGCAACTTTCAAACTGCGGTCGATCGAAGCCAGGGAAAGAGGTCTCGTCAGAACAAAATTGGAGCCTGCCTTGAACGCACTGGCGGTTTCAGCCTCGTCGCCGCAGATGGTGAATAGCACGGCGGTTCGATTCGAAGGGGAGAGACGTACTTTTTCCAGCACCGCGCTGGCGCGACCACCGACTTGGAGATCAACCATTACAGCCTCGAACTTTCGCTGGGCCAAGAGGCCGAGCGCTGCTTGCACGTCCGCACATATCTCTGGGGACATTGCCAGTTGGCGCATCGATTCGCTGACTTGCTCAATCGTGGCCGGATCGTTCGAAAGAAGCAGCACGCCTCCGACGGTCTCAGAAGGCGCGGGCGCTGCTGCATTTGCGTTACTCATGCCGATCAACCTCTTAGCTGCAGGGATTCAGGTGCGGCGCGTGGACCCGAGCCTGCCAAACGTTGTCTAACATTGTCTCTGATTTCCCCAAGAATGCGGCATCTTCTTTTCAAAGTTGGTGTCCTCGTCCCGGATTGCGCGGCTCGGTTTTCCACAGCGACTGATCGGTTTTCTTAACTGCAATGTAACATTCCTGTGCTATAAAACCGTCTTCCAATTACAGGAGGCCTGTCCCATGAGCTCTTGTCGTCTATCGGTCCCCCTTCGTCCCTCTAAGATTGTCAAGTTGGTCCTGGCCGCGCTTCTGACCTTCGCACTTGTGCCGCACCTGGCTATCGGCCAACAGACGTTAGGTTCGCTCAGCGGTACGGTAACGGATCCGAGCGGAGCCGTGGTGCAGAAAGCTATTGTCAAGATCCGAGATGCGGCCACCAACCTGGTAGTGACGGCGGAGTCGAAAAATGACGGCTCGTTCAGCGCTGCCGACCTCCCGATTGGCACATACGAAGTCACTTTCACCAAGGATGGTTTCAAAACCGCCGTCTATAACCAGATTTTGGTGCAGGGCAACCGAACAGTGACGCTCAACGCCAAGCTTCAGCCCGGTGCGGTAGCTTCCGAGGTCACGGTCACCGCCACGCCATTGCTAAATGCGACAGACACTACGACCGGATACACTCTCGACGACAAGCAAATTGCGGAAGTACCGTTGGGCACCGGGAGCTTTACTCAGGCTGCAATTCTAAGCCCGGGCGTCAGCGCTGACTTTCTGAACACCGCGGGCACTAATGCTGGTTTGGGCAACCAGTCTATTTGGGCTAACGGGCAACGCGATACGAGCAACAGCTTCACCATCAACGGCGTTTCCGGAAACAACGTCTTTAATGGCAAGTCCTCGAGTCAGGTGACTTCGGGCCGAGTGGCTGTCAACATTGGCGAGGGCGGCAACGGTCAAAGTAATCCAAGTGGCGAGATTGTAACCAGCACATCCGTCTACGGCGCGATCGGCCAGGCCCTTCCCAGTCCGCCCCCTGAAACAATTGAGGAACTGCACGTCAGTTCCTCGATGTATGACGCTTCGCAAGGAGCAAACAGCGGCGCCCACATCGAACTTACGACCAAGTCCGGCACCAACGCGATCCATGGCGGAGCTTATGAATACCACCAATCGACCGGATGGAATGCCAACCAGTGGTTCTATAACCACTTCGAACTACCAAGGCCGCACATGAACCGCAATGTCTTTGGCGGTTACGTGGGCGGTCCGATTATGAAAGACAAGCTTTTCTACTTTGTCTCTTATCAGGGTCAACGCGTCGCCGACCAGTTGCTGGGAACATCCCTCGTGGCTGTGCCTCCGGATCTGACGGACGACCGCAGCGCCCAGGCCATCGCCAATGTTGCCAACAAAGATTTTGGCCCGTGCGGCGGAAGTGGCCAGCCAGCCTGCATTTCGCCTGGCCAGATTACGCCGCAGGCGCTAGCGCTGTTGCAGGCGAAGGCGTCGAACGGAAGCTACTTCATCCCGAGTGCAGAAACGGACCCAACAATCCTCGCGAACCTGCAGAATAATTCCCGGACGGACGCCATTGTCCAGGGTCCTGGTTCGCTGTTTGTGGCGGATCAGGTTAATGGCAATATCGATTACTTGTTCAGCGCCAAGGATCGTCTGGCAGGGAAGTATTATTTCCAGCGCGATCCCAATACCACCCCGTTCGCGAACAGCCAACTGCTTGGGTTCCCCCAGACCATGGATGCCGGTAGCCAAACGTTCTCCCTCGACAATACGACCGCAATCACGCCAAATTTGACTTGGGAACAGCGTTTCGGCTTCATTCGACAAAAGGCGTACGCGAATCAGAGTCAATCGATAAAACCCTCGGACATTGGGATGAATCTTCTGGGGCTCAATCTCTTTCCTCAGATAAGCCTGAAAAACGCTGACAACGTTACGTTCAATGGTTTATCGATCGGCCCGGCCACCAATTTCGCGAACGCCGGCATGTTCCAGAACAATTTCGAAGCAGCCAGTAATCTCAAGTGGGTACGCGGCCGGCACGCGATATCCACTGGGTTTATTTTCGACTACACCCAACTCAATGTGATCAACAAGAATAACGATCTGGCCAGCGTCACGTTCAACGATTTCCCCGGCTTTTTGCTGGGTCAGGTTTGCGGACCGAATGGCGCTTCTTGCGGTAGCCAATCCCCCACCGAACTCTTGAACGGGGCGAGCAATCGCCACTACCGGACCAAGCAGGCTGGTGCCTATGTGCAGGACGATATTCGACTGAGCTCGAATTTCACCCTGGACGTTGGTGTGCGATGGGATTGGGATGGCCCGCTCGTGGAAGAGAACGGACTGCTGACCAACTTCTACTCGCAGAATTATTCCTACAATGTGGCGTCCGACACCGTTAACAACATCGGTTTGGTGGTTGCTGGAAACAATCCAACATTTGGCACTAAGGGCGTGAGCGCATCCACCCTTACTGGAAGGCAATGGGGTTTCGCGCCACGAATCGGGTTCGCTTACAGTCCAGCTTCGCTCAACAATAGTGTGGTCATCCGGGCCGGATTCGGGATGTACTACGATCGAGGCGAATACTTTGCGGAGCTTTCTCCACCTGCTGGCGGAGGCATTAGTGGACCGTTTGGCGTAACCGTGGAGCAGCCCTTCGTGGTGCCGTTCTTCGCCCCTCCCGGGGCTACTTTTGCGAACCCATTCGGTACCACCCCTCCTCCGCCGCCTCCGCAGAATCTTTCTGGGGTAGCAAGTTTGATTCCGAACGCGGGCCAACTCATCGCCAACACTACCCCGTACTGCACGGCAAACAACCTGTCGGGCTGTGGCCCACTGGTTTTCGGAGGTTACGATCCCAGAAATGTTTTGCCTTATTCCGAGAATTGGACGTTCGACATCCAATGGCAGCCCCGCAATACACTCGTATTTACCTTGGGCTATGTCGGCAACCACGGATCCCACGAAGTGATCCCGCTTCCATTCAACCAAGCTCAAATTGCTACCCCGCAGCATCCCCTGCTTGCCGGAGGTCCGAACCAGCAGATTTACTCTTACGGATACAACGTTCCCGGCGTGGCCGCCGAAAATGTTTCCGCGCTCGTCGAGGGGTTTGGCACCGGCAATGTGGCATTGCGTGCGCCTTACCTGGGATACGACCCAAATTCGGATTTCAACCGGACCGTCGGCGTTTCAAACTATGACGCTTTGCAAGTTCACGTGGACAAGCGCTTCAGCCATGGCCTTCAGGTAACCGGTTCGTACACCTACTCGCACACCCTCGATGAACAAAGCGGTCTGGGACTTTTCTACAGTGGGAACGACCCCAACAATCCCGCTTCGTCTTACGGCAATTCGGACTTCGACCGCACCCACGTGTTCAACGTCAGCTATCACTACGAGTTTCCGAAAGTCGCGAACGGCAGCGGATGGGTGAAACAGGTGGCGAACGGCTGGGGGTTAAACGGGATCATCGTGTTGCAGAGCGGCCAGCCCTATAGCGTTATCGATTACAGCGGAGGCGCGGCCAGCATCTACTGGGGCGGCGGACAGGACCTGGTTACGAATCCGATCGTCCCGGTCGGCGGCTTCGGCGCTGTCGCGAGCAATCCCATACTTCAGGGCACGACCGGTGTAAATGGAAACCTGCCCGTGCTGAATGCAGCCGCCTTCGGCATTCCGACTCCCTATACGCCGGGTACAAACGGCGTGCCGCCTTGTGATCCGAAGACTGGCGTCTGCGATACTTTCGAGAACGGTTATGCTTCAGGCGGGCGCAACATCTTTCGAGGCCCGTTCCAGAATCGTTTCGATTTCGGGGCATTCAAGAATTTCCAGCTGACCGAGCGATTTTCTTTGCGCTACGATGTCAACGCATTCAACATCTTCAATCACCCGAGCTTCGACATTCCCAGCAACAGCGTCGATTTCAATCCGGGCTTCTGCAACCCGCCGTCTCCGAGCTTTTCGTGCTCGCCGTTCGGATACTCATTTCCGCCATTCGGGAATCTGGGCCAGCTCCAGCACACGATTGGCAGTCCGCGCTTCGTTCAGATGGCGCTACATTTGCAGTTTTAAAACTGAGAGCAGTTTTGGATAAAAGCACGCTGGTTGGAATTTGATTGTGAAAGCACCTACATTCGGGAGCAAGCTGGTTAGCACCGCGCTGATCGCACTGTTCTGGTTCCAGAGCGTCAATGGTTTTGGGTGGGGCAACGAAGGACACGAATACGTCAATCGGGTTGCGGCTGAGAAAATCCCCGCTGAAATGCCTCGCTTCTTTCGGCACGCGGTTGCAGAGCTCAGCTACCTTGGTCCAGAACCCGACCGCTGGCGAAGTCCTTCGGAGTACGCGCTTAAGAATGCCCAGGAACCCGACCACTACATTGATCTCGAGCGCGTTGCGTGGCTCGATCCGCTTCCGCAAGGCCGGTACGAGTTTTATCGCAAACTTTACGAGAAGCGTGCCGAGACCACCGATCATCCCGACGACTACCTGCCGGAGCATGTGGGCCTTCAGCCGTACATCACCATGGAAATTTTCGGACGCCTAAAAGCGGCTTTCAGGGAGTACCGTCACCTTCGCGAAGTCCATCAGCCAATCGCTCCTGTGGAACACGCGATAGTTTTCTACGCCGGGTGGCTCGGGCACTACGTAGCAGATGGTTCCCAGCCGTTGCACACCACGATTCAGTACAACGGATGGGTCGGACCGAATCCCAAAGGCTACACCGCTGAGCACGGGATTCACGCTAAGTTCGAGAGCACTTACGTGGCGCAGAATATAACTGCCAAAGATTTTGCGAAGTTCGTGCATACTCCCGAGCGCCTCGCCAATCCGTTTACGGATTACGTCAATTACCTCAGGGACTCGAATCGGCAGGTTGAAAATGTTTATGCGATCGAGAAGGCCGGTGGTTTCAATGGCAAGGGTTCCCCTGAAGCTTTTGACTTCACGACCCACAGACTGGCAGCCGGCTCTCAGATGCTCTTGGATCTTTGGTACACGGCCTGGCTTGATAGTGCGACCAGCGCCGAAACTCCGCCGGGCTCCACTGCAGTCCCTTCCACCAAGTAGGACCGCATTTAACACGTCTAGAGTTCGGTCGAGTAAGAGTCTCGCTGTACGTCAATCGATGTGCTCCCCTTCTTCGAACCCTCCATCCCCAGAAGGGAGAACATCTCGCTCGCCGGCGATCCACACGTACAACGTCGGTAACAGAAAGATGCTCATTACCAAGTCGGCAATCAATCCGCCTACGATGACGATCGCAAAAGGTCGCTGAGAGTCGGAGCCAATAGCATGGGATAGGGCGGCTGGCAACAGTCCCAAGGTAGCCACCAGCATGGTCATCATGATGGGCCGCAGTCTCAACACTGCACCCTCCACTGCGGCGTCCTCTATGGAATATCTACGAGCTCGAAGCTGATTGATGTATTCCAGCATGATGACTCCAGTTTGCACGGACACGCCGAACAGCGCCAGGAAGCCCACACCAGAGGAAACACTAAAATTCGTGCCGGTGACTACCAGAGCCAGGAGACCGCCGAAGCGGGCCATGGCAACGTTTGCCAGGATCAGCAGGGCCCATTTGAACGATTTGAACATCGTGTAAAGAAGAATGAAGATGACCAGGATCGTGATCGGAAGCACGATGAGCAGCCGCTCGTCCGCCCTCTTCTGGCTCTCGTACTCTCCTTCCCAATCAATGCTGTAGCCGGTGGGCAATTTGACCTGCTCGTTCACCTTCTTGATTGCCTCTTCGACCGTGCTGCCGAGGTCGCGGCCGCGGACACTATATTTGATCGCAACATAACGCCGATTGCCCTCGCGATAAATCTCCGAAGCACCGTCGGTCACGCTGATCTTGCAGAGTTGGGCGAGCGACACGCGTTCCCCAGAAGGCGAAAGCAGACGAATGCTCTTAATGGCTTCTTGTGTATCACGATATTTTGGCAGGTAGCGCAGGGTGAGGTCGTAACGCGCTTCGCCCTTCAGAACCTGGGTCAGCGCGTTCCCGCCGACCGCAGTCCGAACCGCATCCTGCACATCCGCGACGTTGATCTGGTACCGAGCGGCGGCGTCGCGGTCCACAATGACATTGAGGTTGGGCTGGCCGAGCACGCGAAACACTCCGAGATCCTCCACCCCTTTGATTCCACGCATTATGCTGACAATCTCATCGGCCTTCTCCTCCAGAACTCTCAAATCATCACCGTAGATCTTCGTAGCCAGTGCGCCTTTGACTCCGCTCACAGCCTCTTCCATATTGTCTTCGATGGGCTGCGAAAAACCCCAGACTACGCCGGGGATTTTGTTGAGTTCACGATTCATGGCACCGATTAGCTCGTCCTTGTTTTCATGGAAGACAGGCCGCCACTGTTCTTTAGGTTTGAGGTCAACGAAATACTCGGTGTTGAAAAAGCTGGTTGTATCCGTGCCGTCATCCGGCCGCCCGGTTTGACTGGTACATTGCGGGACCTCGGGAAAAGAGCAGAGAACAACTCGGGCCTGATTCATTACCCGGATTCCCTCGTCCGGCCCGGTGCTGGGTGCGAGCGTGCCCCGGACCCAGAGCGCACCTTCATCCAAGTGGGGCAGAAATTCGGAACCGATGACGCCGCTGAAAGCGAGGAAAAGCGTTGCGAAGAGCCCGAGCACGCCTGCGCCGATTGTTAAGCCACGCCGCCGAATGGCCCATCGAACACCGAAGCGATAGCGCTCCGTTAGAAATTGCATGACGGGGTTGTGCCATTCTTTCGCCCCCTTCTGGAAGGCAAAACTCGCCAGCACGGGCGCGATCAGGATGGAAAACAGTAAGGCCCCGAGCAGCGCAAAAGCCACGGTCCAGGCCATGGGATGGAAAAGACGGCCTTCCACACGCTGCAGTGTGAAGATCGGCAAATAAGCGGTGATGATGATGGCGATGGCATAGAACACCGGGCGCTGCACCTCGTGCGCGGCATCGCTGATTCTTTCGCGCGCTGTCTTGACCCCGTCTTGATGGCCCAAATGGCGCACAATATTCTCGATCATGACTACCGCGCCGTCGACCACCATGCCAAAATCCAGCGCACCCAATGAAAGGAGATTGGCGGGAATCTGCCGCACGTCTAGGCAGATTGACGCAAACAAAAGCGAAAACGGAATTGTGCAAGCAACGATCAGGGCGCCCCTCACATTGCCGAGGAATAAAAAAAGGATGATCGATACCAGGATCATTCCTTCGGTGAGGTTGTGCAGCACCGTGTGACTCGTGAAATGAACCAGATCGCTGCGATCAATGAAAGGAACAATCTTCACACCGGGAGGCAGAATATGATCGTTCAGTTCCTCCACTTTCTTGTGAACGGCTTGCAGGGCTGCATCGGCCACCGCGCCTTTCCGCAATAGCACGATGCCTGACACGACATCGCCGTTATCGACGATCTTGCCGTTTTCGCGGTGAATGGCCTTGGCAAATTGGCCGAGCCGGATCTTGGGACCTTGCGAAACCACGGCAATGTCCTTCACCCGGAGCGGCGTGCCATTCTTGGTCACGATGACCGTCTGTTCGATGTCCTGGGCACGGTCGACCAATCCGACGGAGCGCACGTTGATCTGCTGCAGACCCTCCTGGATGAAGCTTCCACCGGCGTTGATGTTGTTGTTGGTGAGTTGCTGCTCGACCTGGGACAGGCTCAGGCCGTAGGCGACGAGCTTGTTGGGATCAACCCGAACCTGGTATTCGCGGGTGGGACCGCCGAAGCTGGATACGTCGACAATGTCGGGTACTGCTTTGAAATTCTTTTCGATGACCCAGTCTTCAATGGATTTCAGCTCCATGGGGTCGTAGGCGGGATTCGTGCTGTGCAAAGTGAAGAAATAGATCTGGCCGACTGGACTCCAGTCCGTGCCCATTTGCGGGACCACGCCTGGCGGAAGCGTAACCTGGGCAAGTCGCTCCAGAACCCGTTCCCGGTTCCAGGCATTGTCCGAACCGTCTTCGAAAATTAGCTTCAGGTCCGAGAGACCGAACAACGAGAACGAGCGCAGATGCACAACCTGCGGGATACCGTTCATGACAACTTCAAGCGGAATCGTGACCTGCTGCTCGATTTGCTCCGCCGAAATGCCTGGCCATTGGGTAATGATCTCGACGTAGTTGTCGGCTACGTCGGGATAGGCTTCGATAGGCAGCCGTTTGAACGAAACGATTCCTCCGGCGAAAAGCAGCAGTGCGAAACCCAACACCAGCAGCCGGTTGTTCAAAGCAAAGTCGACGACTCGGCGAATCATCTATTGCTCCACCGTGCTTTGCAACACCAGGGCATTTGAAACTACTCGATCTCCGGGCTTGAGCCCGGAAACCACCTCCTGCATGTTGTCGGGAAGCATGTTTCCCGTGACCACTTCCAACCGTTTGAAATGTCCCGCGCCAATCGGGGTGTAGACCCACTCGCGATCATGTAAGTGCAGGATGGCGGTTGCGGGAACTGACACCACCGTTTCCGCTTGTCTCCCATAGAAGGTGGCAGTAACGAACATTCCGACACGCATCAATCCCGGGTTAGGGACTTCGATTCGAACCTTTGCCGTACGGATACTGGGATCAAGAATCGGCAAGATGTTATCGATTCGGCCCTTCAAGACCTTGTCAGGGTAGGCGTTCAAGCGGATGTCCGCGAACTCGCCCACGTGCACCGCGTCGAGATCATTTTCGTAAACGTCACAGATGATCCAGACATAAGAAAGATCAGAAATGGTGAACGGATTGGGTGAGCCCAGCCCTTGCACGCCTGCGGCGTTTGTAACCTGCTGGTCCGTAATGATGCCCGATACGGGTGCGAAGATATTGACGATCCCCGAAGGGTGGTCCCTATCGACGCCAAGAAGCCGCAACTGTTCGGTGGCCGCATCGAGATCTGCCTTGGCGTCCTGTGCGGTATCTTCCGCTTGTTCGAGGGCACTCTTGGCAATGGCACCTTTGTCGAAAAGGATCTGTTCCCTCTCCAGTTGTTGGCGAGCCAGGCGCTCATCGTTCACGGCCTTCCGATATGTCTGATAAGCTCCGGAAACGTCGTTGCTCTGGACTCTCAGCAAGAGCTGGCCTTTTTGCACCATATCGCCGAGCCTGGCCTTGATTTCCACGACCCGGCCTGAGGCTAGCGAGATCACAGGCACGGCACGGGCGATATCGGGCTGGACAGTCCCCGTGACGTTCAAGGCGGGCACGGCCTTATACTCAACCGCGGTCACCAAGGGAAACTGTTCGGGGTGGTCCACCTTGAAGTTGTTGGCATCCAGGTCGGGCTCAACCCTGGCCGGAGGCGGCGCCTCGGCCTTGGGATCCGCCTTGGGCTCATTACAGCCGAGAAGGAACAAGCTCAGGGGTAGAGAAAGAAGCGCCGCTAAAATTAAAGCGCCAGACCTGAGTTTCATTGGATCACCTCCCTGCCAACGGCCATGTTCAGTTGGGCTGCGGCAGTCAAGTACGAGCCAACCAAGTTCACGTAATTCAACTGCACACCGCGGTACTCCGCTTGTGCGTTCAGGAAATCCAGCAGCGACGCCCCGCCGTGCTGGTAGGAAAACGTAATTGTGTCCCGCACCCGGACAGACATTTGCAAATACTTGGCCTTGTAAGGCCGCAACAGCGTCAGATTGCTTTCGAGCGTGGCGTAGCCGGAGTCCACGTCGCTTAGTACTTGTGCTTCAGTGGCGTCTCGTAATCTCTCGTTGCGCGTGATATCGATTTGTGTCCGCAGCTTCTCTCCCTGATTGCGGTCGAAGATGCGCAATGGGAAATTGACACTGACGCCGAGGGTATTTACGCCAAATGGGTTATTGGTGGATGAGTTGTGGGTATACCATACGCTCCAGGTCGGATCCGTGGAACCGTTCGCAACCGCCAACTGGTGATCGGTCTGTGATTTATCGATGGCTTGGACCGCCACTTTCAGATCGGGGCGCGTATCCAAGGCAATCTTCCGAAACTCCTCCCGCGGCAGGAGTTGGTCGTTGAAATCGAAGAGCCCGCTCACGTCGACTCGTTCAATTGGAGTTCGATCGTTTAGGAGCGTCAGCAGCTGGATCTTAGCGTTTTCGAGATTCTCCTCGGCAGCTTGTAAATCCGATTCGTACTGCACCCGCTGCAACTCCAACCGGTCAAGATCGATTTGCGCAATGTCGCCGGCAGTGAAGCGACTTCTACTGATTTCGAGCACTTGGTCGTAATAGGCAAGGTTATCTTTTGCCAACTGGAGCACCGCTTTCGCCTGCAGCGTTGACACAAACGCGCTGCGCAACGTGAAAAGCAGAGTCCTGTCCAAGTCGGCGTGACTCGACTCGGCGATCAGAGTCGCCTTTTGTGCACTCTCCCGGCGTAAGGCGCGCTTGTGCTGTCGCTCTTGCAGATAGCTGATGCCGGGCGACTCAAAAGTGCCAGCGAACGGTCGCCACACACCGTTGTCAGGGGCGATTTGGGTGCCATCAGCCGTCAGAGTGAACGTCGGGTTCGGGCGCAAGAAAGCCGTGATCTCCTGAGCTCTTGATTCGTCGATATTCAGCTTGTCGGCAAGCAGCGTCGGATTGTTTGCCTCGAAACGGTTGCGCACCTGCTCCCAGGTCAAAGACACTTGGGCCTGCGCTCGCGCGTACGCGCTGCACAGTATCAGGGCACAGTACAAGCATGGCAGCCTTCGCATCCATCACTCCGTTCGTGCACCGAAACTCCCGGTTAAGGGCGCGGCAACCCCTTCAGGTTGCGCGATCTGCGGGCAGAGGTTTGATTTCCCGAACGCTTCTTACGAGACCCAACTTTGCTGCAGAGGAGAACTTAGTTCGTTGAAGCCGGTCGCCACCGTCACAAAGTACAAGCACAGAGCAAACAAGCGATCACGCCTAAAACGTAACAGTTCAGCACATCTAGATTCACTGGCTACTCCAGCCTGCGGTCCGGACCGCCTTGTCCGTTTTTCCTGGAGCAACACAACTCCCCGGACTCCTCGTACGGGTCTATCGATTGTATATGCTTAAGTTCTGGTTGGGGGAAGTCACTCAAATGGTATTGATGGCAGTATTTCGATTGCCGAAGCGCGGGCAACTTTCCAATCGCTTGATTGAGACACTCAGTAATGATCGGACACACACTGTTTTTCGATCAACTAGAGATTAATCTTTCGATTGCGGCCATTTAACTCTCGGTGACAGGCTGATTGGATTTTGGGAAACACCGCCTGTGATGGGATAATCGATCGCTTCATTAGAAACCCATGTTGAACCTGGAATGGATATGGGAGCCGCGGAACAGGACGCTCGTCCTGCTCGCCAGCGTAAGCATTGTCTTGGGGATCGCTGCCGTGGACTGGTGGACGAAACCATATATTTCGTTAGGCTTTCTCTACTTGTTTCCCATTATGCTCGCGGCCGGATTCTTGCCGCGTTGGGGAATCGTGTTGATGGGTTTAGGATGTGCGCTGCTGAGCGAACGTTTCAGCAACCTGGACCCTGCGGACGCTCCCATCCGTCTGAGTTTTGAAGCCCTGGCACTCGTCGGCTCTGGACTATTTATCTCTGAAGTCCTAAGCAACCGTCGGCTCAGGTTGGCGTCCCAGGAGCGATTACGCGTCTTGGTGGAAACGAGTCCGGCAGCGATCGTTACGGTCGACGAGCATGGCTTCATTGAACTCGCAAATCGTGCGGCTGTTGAACTCATGGCTCCGCGGGATGGGCATCTGCTCAGACAGCCTATCGCGGCATTCTTGCCCGAACTGCATCACGCTTTGCGCTGGGAAGAGGGACCACAGTTCAGGACATCGATGCAATGCCGGGGCCATCGAGGAAACGGGGAGTCGTTCCTGGCTGACGTCTGGTTCTCCAGCTACAAAGAAGGGCCGACCCCGAAACTAGCTGCCATCATCGCCGATGTCACAGAGGAACGAAGCGCTGCCAAAGAGTCAACACCTGCTGATTCTAATCATCAGGACCGATCTCCTCTGAACAATCGTGAATCGGATGTGCTCCGCCTGCTGGTTCAGGGCCTCGCTAATAAGGAAATAGCATCGCAATTAAACGTCTCAGAGAGCGTGGTTAAGAATACGATCCAGCAACTATTCGCAAAAACTGAAGTGCGCACTCGGAGCCAACTGGTTCGGGTGGCACTGGAGCGCTACAGGGACCTTCTGTGACCGCTAAAGCTCTAGCCTGCTAGTCTGGTCTGCAGCTCATGTATCGCGGCAGTCCAGTCGTTCAGACCATCGGCTTCCAGCCATAAGTCTTTCAGTTCAGAGTTTCTCCGCACGCGTTCTAAGGCTCGAATTGCCAGAGGCTTGAGCTCGGGAGTGGACGCCTCTCGATTTCCTTTCGTCCATTCGACAATTTCTGGCGGTACTCCCGCGGCGGGGGAACCGTTCAGAGCGGCGATCACCTCGGCTGCCGCGACGGCGACGCTCGCGTCGAGCGCCTCCAGATATCCGGGATTGTCCGCGGCATGGAGGAATATCTTGGTCAGATCATCGAGGGTTATTAGGCCCAGTTTCCCAAGCCAACCCGCGGCGTCATCATTCTCAAAGCTCCCAACACCCCACCTCGACACGCAGCCTCCTCCGCGGACAATCCGCTTGCAAGATTATAAGGCCCGATTGGGGGCAAGGTTCGTCCGCTTTCGTACCGACTCGCGTTATACCGGAGCGCAACTTCGGCGCGGTTCTACAATTCAAGTTTGCTATTACGCTTCGGTTTTTACAGAAGGAATTGTGGAATCGATCAGTTTAAGTTTGGGTTCTCGATCAACCGCGGCAAACAACTCACTGATAACCTGCTCGTCGATTTCGCCCGCCTTCTCCATCACCACAGGAAAGCGAACTACAACCTCGAGGGCCGACGTCGTGAAGTGAATGCGGACCCGCGGCTTCAATTCTGCTTCTGCGATCGAAGACACGGTCATTTCCATCTGTCTTCGCTGCCGCTCCAACAGGTCACGGTATGGCGCTAAGGCAGTGTTCGTCGCTTCGTCCAGGCGGGCACGGAGGACGCGATAATCGATTTCTGGCGCAAACTTCAGCGAGATCTCGTGCCAAATGAAATTCGTACCCGGAATCTGCTTAAAGAGTGCAGATCCCGACTGGAACACGACCGAATTCGAGAAGGCGACCACTCGGCCGGTAGGCACGGCATCCGCTCCTCCGGTGCTCAGTTCCATCAGATGAAATCGTACCAGTCCGATTTCCACAACTTCGCCGTTCACCGTCCCCGCCTGTACTCGATCTCCAACCCGAATGCCGAATTTTCCGATCAGAAAGAAGTAGCCCACAATCGACACGATGACGCTCTGCAAAGCCACGGCGACACCCGCAGTGATGAGTCCCGCGAAGGTCGCAATCGCCCCCAATTCCGCGACAAACGCGAATATCAGGACGATTCCGGCTGCGGTCCAAAGCACGATCCTGCGGATCAGCAAGAACTGGTAGCGACGTCGCGAGTCGTGCACATAACGGAAGATCGCTTTTCGCCAGATCTCTCCGATCACAAAGACGGCGCCCAGAACCATTGCCAAGCCAAACAGCCTGACGATCAAGCTTTTTATTTTGTCCTTGAATTCAGCTCCAACATCGGCCTGCCAGCTGGAAAGATTCCTCTTATAGAGATCGAGCAGGATGGCTCGCTTCGATAGTGGAGCCAGTGTCGCCGAAAGCTGCTTATACTCGGCGGTGAGCGTGTCTAATTGCTGCCTTTCTTGCGCCAGCCCCTGTTGATTGCTGGTGTCGGCCTGTTTAGCCAACTGGTTCCCGGCCTCAATCAACTGTCTGAAACGGTTGATCAGCGGAGCCCGAAGCTGTTTGGAACTCTGCTCCAGCGCCTCGGTTGCGTCCATCTCATTGAGCAAAGTGTGGCGCTTGCTCGAGAGTTGGAAAAGATCTTCCGCCAACGCCCACATGTTCGCACTCGGTATTTTATTGATGAGGTTTGCGGCTGGGCTGGGCTGCTGGTTGGCAGGAGGAGTGTTTTCGCTCCCGGCGTTACTCAACGCAGTCGGTACGCTGCGAGCCAACTCTTCAATCTGGGATCGAAGTCCGATGGTTCCGGTTCCGGTGGAAGCCTCACTGAGAAAGTCCAACATGCTGTGCAAACCCTGTTGGCGGGCCTGAAAGAGTGCCAATTCGCTCTGGGTTTCAGCGAGCTGAGCCGCGATGCGGCTGCGCTTGCTTGCGGGCGCCTTCTCCAACCCCTGTTTGAGAGACTCGACTTCACTTTGCGTTTGCTGAACTAATTGATCCGTCTGTGCCGACGCCTGAACCAGACTCTCGTATTCGGACAAAGCACCACTCGCGTTCAGAGCTTGATTGGTCTTCGGCTGTTTAGCCAGCCGCTGTTCTTCTTGTCGGGCGAATGCAAAAGCCAGGCTGACGATTTGGTCAGCAATCCGACGATTGTCGGCCAGGAAGGTTAAATCGCTCGGTTCCGTGGCCAGGTGTTGCTCCTGCTGAGTCTGACGGTACCAGTCGATGGTCTGAGTGAGCAGTGGGAGGATCTGGGATCGCACCGAGCTCGTCGAGGTAGCGTCTTGCGCCATATACGCGCCTGCGCTAGCAACCAGGAGAAGGGGAATCAGGAGCGACTTCATCGAGTTTCGCAACCAAGAAATAATGCCTGGTTTCCTGTCGGCGGTTCCACGCTTCGGGGTGTAAACGACTCGGCAGGAAGTTTTGGAATGTCTACTCCATGCGGAGATGTACTTGGTCCACATCGTAGTTCATTCTAACGCGGGCAAACGCGAGGCAGTTCGTAGGTTTGCTGCATCTTCCCGAATCTAGGATGCAAAAGAGAGAGGGGTCGTCCTTCGCACCTTTCTCCGTTTTGCACTAAGGACCGTCTCTTGACAACCTCCCACGCGAAGCATGACCAAACATAACGAATGAACCTCCTACCTCAGGCAACCTTAGCCACGATTGGAACAACAAAAAAAGTAAGGCGTCTGGTCAGTATTTGGGACCAAAATGGGACGGAAGATTACTATTTAGTACCTGGTACCCCCCCCTCCCCCTTTTCGGTGCAAAATCTAGAAAACAAGAGATTTAGATTTCGACTATCTGCTAGATCTTTGAGTTTTAAGGACTTACACGCAAAATCTAGAGAACATGGGACTTAGGGCTGGCGGGCGGTGGCTGGACGATGCCGTTTTGGGACTACGATTGGAGGGCCGCGGGGCGAGCGAGCCAGTTTCGGTGCGCTAAATTTTCAAAGACCGCTTATTATCTTCGAGATAATGGAATCTTGATTGATGTTATCTGGTTTGAGGCTTCCGGTCAACAGGAAAGCGATTGGGGCCAGGCCAGGAGGCTTGTGCTCACCCTTTCCGCAAGGAACGCGGAAAAGGATGGGGCACCCCCAAGCCGTGTGGGGAGAAGAGTGATTGAGCCGGGGTTCGAAAGGGGCGACCCGTCCCACGCTCCCTTCCGTGCCGCATCTATCATCTTTTTTCGTTGTAAGGATGGACCATCCATGATTCGGGGAAATCCCCGCCCAAGCGAGCTTGGACGAGGGCCCCTTCAAGGCAAAAAGTGAGCGCATGGGGTGGGCAACCCGCCTGCAATTGGGCATCAAAATCTATCCGCAAAAACGCCGCCCACATGGAGGGCCACAAGGACTTGCATCCCAGCTGGACTTTCACATTGACAAGGCGTGGCGGAGCCGGGGAGACTTGTCAGAGGGCGGTGCGTAGTTTGTCCCGCTGAGAAGAAACCAGATTCCTTAGGTGCTCCAATGCGAATGGTACGCGTCAATTTGATCGTTAGTTTGGTGCTGCTACTTTCTGCTAGCGCTGCTGCGCAGGGAGCCGACCGGATCCGCAGCGATCATTCGGCGACTCCTTGGAAGCAATTGGCCAAACTGACCGAGGCCAAAGGCAGGAGCGAGGACTATGTAGGGTGGTCTGTAGCCATCAGCAAGGACGGCGGCACCGTTGTCGTCGGCGCGGCTGGCTGGTGCCGGTACAAGGGGTACGACGGGTGCGGGCAAGGCGCAGTGTTTGTTTTTGTGAAGTCTACGAGCGGCTGGAGTGACATGACTGAAACTGCCTTGCTTACGGCGTCGGACGGCCAACCGGGCGATTACCTAGGCGAGTCGGTTGCGATCAGCGATGACGGGAGCACCATCGTCGCGGGTTCGCCTGGCTGGCCTGCCGTATATGTGTTCGTGAAAGCGCAAACCGGCTGGACCGACGCAACGCAAAAGGCCCGATTGACAGCCACGGATTCTGGCACGAATTTAGGCCAATCCGTCGCCCTAAGCGGGGAGACGATTGTTGGCGGCGGCCAGTATTTCAATGGAGAGCAAGGTGCGGCGTATGTATTTGTCGAGCCGAAATCAGGCTGGACGGATATGACGCAGACTGCAAGACTGACCCCCTCGGACGGAAAAGGAGGGTTCATGGGCGTTTCTGTCTCCATCAGCGGGGACACGGTGGTGGCGGGTGCGCCCGTGAGCGGAGCCAGCGGTGCCGGGAACGGCGCTTACCTTTTCGTGAAGCCGAAAAACGGCTGGAAGAACAAGACCGAGGATGCGAAGCTGACCCCGTCAGGTGGGACCAGATTGGGATACTCCGTGTCCATAAGTGGCGGCACAGTCGCGGTCGGAGCGCGATTCTGGAACAATCGCGAAGGCGCAGTCTATGTTTACGTGAAACCGGTGCAAGGCTGGCGGAGCATGACTGAAACTGCGAGGCTGACCGTACCTCTGAAATTTAACCTTCTGGGCTACTCGGTGTCGGTGGATAACGATGGGAACGACATAGTTGGTGGGGCTCCCGGGTGGCAAGGGCAGGGTGCTATCGACCTGTTCGCGAAACCCGCCTCGGGGTGGAAAACAACCTCGAAGGCCAAGACTAGACTCACAGCGACGGACGGCCGGAACATGGATAACTTGGGCTTCTCTGTGTCGGCCAGTTCCACGGCCATCGCAGCTGGTGCGCCTTATGCCCCGATAAAGTCCAACCCCGAGGAGGGTGCTGTTTACGTGTTCGGGCGATGAGGATTGGGCTTTTTCCGGTTTTTGTAACAAAAAACATAAGTTCTCACCGAACGGTCTCCGCGTCGCATAAGATTTGGACCGACCCGGTCATTAACAACGGTGTTGTCTGGTGACAGGTTTCGGAGGACGCCGTCGTTGGCTGTGGGTTGTTAATTTCCCCCGGAGGGACATGTATGGCATTACGGAACGGTCAGGTCTTGCCGTCGTTGGGGAACGGATTTCCGTGTTTTCTACTCCTGGCGTCGGTGGCCATGCTCACGGTCACTCTGTGCAGTTCGTCATATGCTCAGAAAGGACAGAACGCCGTGTACAACCACGCCATGACGCCAATTCCAACAAATTCCCCAAGTTTTTTTGATGCCACTCAGTTTGGCACCGGCGGCGACGCGTGTCAGCAGATCGCTGCCACGTTCACCGATTCGACCTTTCCCTCAACCGGTGGCACGGTTGATGCCCGAGGGCTAGCGGGAAACGGGAGCAGCCCTCTGACCTGCTCCGTGAACCCAATTCCTTCCGGCGCGAAAGGTCGGCTGCTCCTTAGCACTGGCACCTATCTGGCCCAAGTGCCATGGGTGATTCAAAACAACGACCTCAACATCGTCGGCACGGGTGGCGGGGGTGGAACCAACACTATCATTCAAGCCTGCTCCGCGAGCCAAGCATCGGTTTGCAACAACCACGTGTTTCCCTCCGGCCAGGGAATTATTCAGCTGGGACCGACCGCAGCAGGCAAGGCCATCTCTCGGGTTACGGTGAAGGAGTTGGGGGTGGACTGTCAGGATGTGCCCGGAGTGAGTGGCGTTCAGGCGATCGCGGCGCAGGAGGAAACGGTGCTGGATTTGGTGATAGCCACCGGTTGCCGGGTGGCAGGGTTTGATATTGGAGTGGGAGACGCCAATGTGCAGAATGGCGCAGCGCTGAGCAATTTCGAAGTCGGTTATCCAGGCGGACAAGGATGCCCAACGGTGACCGCACCCACGATTACAAGCATCTCGCGAGACATGAACGGAATCGTAACTGCGCATCTGGCCGCGCCACCCACTCCTGCCCTGGAAGAACTGACTCGTTGGCTGGAGCCGTTGGACTGTTAATTCTCCTAGCTGTGCCCCCTTACCTTATGACTAGACAATAGAGGTAAGAACAGGTTCTCGAACCTGACGGTACAGAATACAAGCGCAGGCTGGTAGTTTTGGCAGTTGAGTTGAGCCGGTGGCGCAGATAAGTTGGTTTCTGTTCGTCCTTTCGCGTTCGCCCCACCTTTGCCGAGCTCTTCGACGAGGGTGGGGCGAGGTTTTTAAGAGGAACCATCCAAGGGTTCGTGGCTGACCAGCGACACTACCTTCCCTGCCCGGCCGGGCTCCTTTAATAGGCGTGACTCGCAGATGCTAGGCGGCCGCCTTGCTCTCTGCTTCCGGTGGCGCGTTCGGCGGAGGGAGAATAAACCGGCGGGGAGATTTCAAGAAGCTCAGCGCTGTGTATCGCATTAACCTGAGTTGATCACGCCGTGGGACTCCGTAAGCCTTCATGGCGACGGCAGCCGCAATTGAAAAACTGACGCCCAGATTTAGAACAAATGTGACCGCGATCCCGAACAGTGTGTGGATGAACCAGCCTTTGTACATCCACTCCCTACCGAAACTGGCGGCCGCGAGCGCCAGCGTGCCGGTTGAAAGGGTCACGTGGCGAACGTCCAGAGGTATGCCGAAGAATGCTCCCACGACTGGAGTAAAACCCAGCAAGTAGCCGAGCACAATGCTGGTGGTCCAGCCTGACAGATTGGCGTCCACGGTGTCTGCCAGATGCTTCATTCGTTCGTGCCCCAGTTTCCGGCCCAAGGGATGTTGGGCAATGGCCGCTGGAAGGTGATTGTAGGTCGCAAAGTTCTCGAACCAGCCGCCAGCCAGCGCTGAAACCCACAGGATTACGCCCGTGAGCGCGGCATAAATCATGGTCCCGGAAGCCAGGGGGTTCAGGGTGTGGTAAACGTATTCCGCGCTTGGAGCTTCCAGGAAAGGCCGCGAAAAAGCCCAGACCCACAAGCGGGCAAACAGCACACATCCCGCCCCGACCGCCAGAAGATTTCCAGCCGCAGATGCGAGCTGGCTGCGCGTGATCCGGCTGATGAACTCCGCCAGTTTCTCCAGCCTGGTCCGCCCGCGGGTGACGCGTACGATCCCCGCAAAAGTCGCAGCTGTGACCGAGGGTTGCTTGGTGGCGAGAGCGAGGTGAAAGTACTGCAGCACCAGGAAACTGACGGCGTAGTTCGTTCCCGAGGCCATGCCCTCGAGGAACAACGGCAAGTGCGCTTCCACAACCCGCATTTTGATGGCGGCGGTCAGCACGGTAAGCAACCCACCGCCCAATGACGCCTTCCAGATTCCCCGGTATTCACTCCGCGAATCGGCGATGTAAGGTTCTCCTGCCTTGCCCGTGCGCTCGACCACTTTACGAGCCATGAGCGCGGAATTTTCACGAAACAGCGCGCGCAGGCTCATGTCCCTGCGCAGAGCCCTCATAACGTCGTCAAGCAGACGCTTCACGGCCTCGACCGACTCGTGCTTCTCCGCGACAAATAAAACCATGGCGATGCTCTCCATACGGGAGATGGCCATCTCAATCGTTCCCATGTCAAACACCAGGGAAGTGCTGACGCCCGTGTCTTCCAGGCGGAGGTGAACGTACTGCATTTCCACGCGGCAGCGCTCGACATGTCCGCGCCAGGTTTCGAGTGCGGCTGCGGCGCCATGTTGTCGCACGAGATCCACGGCGGTTTGCTGAAGTTGGTAGAAGGGAGAGTCTTCTATGCTCCCCTCATGACTGCGGTGCCGCAATTCAGGTGACAGGCCGATCCCCGCCACGTGCACGCCAAGAAGATCGAAGGCTTGCGTCAGGTCTTCACGCTGCTGCGCCCACGCGTTTGCGTCACTCACGGGCGACAGCAAGCGGGCCATGCGCTCGAAGTCTTCGTCGGGAAGACCTATCAGGTAGTCAATGGATTCGCTTGTGGGATAAAGCCGGAGCACCAATTTGGAAAGGTCGGTATCCTCCCGTGCTGAAGGCAGAACTCGCTCGATCAACCGTCGCCACGCTTCCGAGAACAGGCCCTCCCGCGGGTGCAGGCCCGCTTCCGCGAACAGGTCGACCGAACGAATCTCGGAGAGGATCTCCCGCACTCGTCGCTGGAACCAGAAACGCAGGTCGCTGTGCGCCTCCATGAGGGCCAGGAGCGCTTCCAACCGCGTCATGCCATCGCTGGTGAGCGGGGGTTGGCTGATCCAGTCTTTCAGCTCCGCAAAAGCGTCGAGCCGCATAGCAAGGTCCGTGGCACGGATGAAATTGTCGAGGATAAAAGCCAACGAGCCTGCCGCGCGCAGCGATCGTCTTCCCGGAGGAAAGAAGGTCACTACCAGTTCTCGTATCTGTGGTACAGATGACGCCGTCACTCCGGCAGGAGTCTCGTTCTGGAGCCCGACGGCTGACGGCGTTGTACTTCCATCGCGACCGTCCAGTTTCTTAAGGATGGTCCGGGGCGGCGTGTTGCCAACGGATGGATTGGAATCCGGCATGTCGCGGACATCTTAGGTCGCGCTGCGAGCCAAGTCAACGAGGCTGTTACGGTCGACGAGAACTCAGCCTCTCCGTCGCAACCTACCGCCGAAACGGCGCGCACGCTGTGGCCGCCCTGATTTCCGGAATCACCCGGCTTTAGCGATTTCGACGACACCCGCGAGTTCCTGGTATTCGTCCTCCGTTAATTGCAGCGTGGCCGCACGAATATTTTCCTCCAGGTGCTCAACCGAAGAAGTCCCCGGGATGGGCAGCATGATTGGCGAGCGCTGGAGCAGCCAGGCCAGCGCTACCTGCAAAGGAGTGCTCCGATGTGCTTTCGCGACCCGATTGAGAATCTCGCCGGCTACTTTGCCTGCGCCGAGCGGAAACCATGGAATGAAGGCGATTCCATTTCGCTCACAGTGATCGACCACATAATCCCATTCGCGGTCAGCGAAACTGTAACGGTTCTGCACCGAGACGATGGGAACAATCTTGCGTGCTCGCTCAATGTGTTCCCGCGTGACGTTCGATAAACCCACGAAATGAATTTTTCCATCTTTTTGCAACTCAGCTAGCGTTTCGACCGACGTCTCGAAAGGCACCACGGGATCGGGTGTGTGCAATTGATAAACCTCGATGCGATCCAGGCGCAGTCTCCTGAGACTGCCTTCGATCGCCTCGCGAAGGTGCGCGGGACTTGCGTCGTGCGTCCACTGATTCGCTCCCGGCCGATTCCATCCGCCCTTGGTGGCAATAACAAGGTCCTTCGGATAAGGAAACAACGCCTCGGCGATCAGCTCTTCGCTGGTACCCGGCCCGTACGAATCAGCGGTATCGATGAAGTTGACGCCAAGCTCCACGGCTCGGCGAAGAACCGCCAGGGCTGACTTGCGATCTTTAGGCGGACCCCAAATACCCTCGCCGGTTAGGCGCATTGCCCCGTAACCGAGACGATGGACGGACACTTTACCGGCAAACGAAACACTTCCTGCCAGACTTGCAGAGACTTCCTTCTTGCTCATAATTACCCTCCTAAGTTTTATTTCACGCGGAAACCTACGGCGCAAATCCTTCAACCGCCAGCGCCCGCACTCCCTCAGCCTCAAATGTTTTGCCCTGGACCATGACTCCGGGAACGCCAATGCGATCGAGAACCTCATCCGGGAGCCTTACGGCGTTACCCTCAGTGAGGACAAGGTAGACTTGTCCTCCTTGGTCGGAAATAAATAACAACGGGCTACCCGCGGCGGCGCACAGCTTGGCGCAGAAAGCGTGATCGTAAGCGTGCGTGTGGCTGCCGAGATAACAATTTGCGTCGGTGACTTCACCTCGGAGGCTCACAGCCCGTCCTGGCATCGTCTCTCCGGCCAGCAGTTCCACGTTCCCTTGCCTCGCCATTTTCCGCGCTTTCGCCAAGTCGGAGACTAGGTCCCGCACTTGTGCGAACGGCATATTGTTTAGCCCGTACCGGTCTCCGAATTGAAAAGCACACAATGCCAGAGCTGCGGTTGCGCTCAGCAACGCCATCGCCGACTTTCTATTTAGCTGCGCTCTTTGTGGTATGGCTTGCATTGTTCTGCGCTCGCTCGCTTTCAATACCCTTCAATTGATTACTGGACGTCGGCGCTTTGAGAGCGCGCGTCCTGTCCGCCAGCTTCGAAGAGGAAAGATCCATGGAGTAGGGCATATTGTCGCTGCAAGAAAATAGGAGCGGACACTGACGTTCACGACTCTCCTCCATCGTCGGCGATTGCTTGCACAACGAGATTGTTAGAGGATTGGATGAAGCTTCTTTTCCTCGCGCTGCATCTTTACATTTGAATCGGCGTGGACTTAGTTGGCCGCTGACGGGCGGCCGTCGGCTTTATTGCCAAGGGCTGTCGGCGTCTGTGGTATGCGTGGCCCACCCCTCTTTGGTGCACCGATCGATGCACCCCTCGTTACTCTTACCAGGTTATTGGTAGGTGTGAGCTGGAACGCAGAAGGTTGATCTCCTCGGGGGAGAAGCTTCCATAACGACCAGAGTCGATTTGGCGCTGGCGGGCATCCGGCGGCATTGCTCGCAGAGCTAGAATCACATTCTGCACTCCTTTGCGAGCCGGTGGAAGTTCCTGCATCGTGAAGGCGAGTCGGTAGAGCGCCGCGCCGGTGGCTGCATCGGTCTTGTAAGTCGAAGTCGTTCGCGTAGAAGCTGCGACGTCGATCACAGAGGCAGCGCTAGGAAAGCTCTCCCGTGCTGGAATGCCCGATGGTTTGGCCGGGGACTTGTCGTAACCGTTCCATCCAGGATCTTGCGCGGAACCGCTGCCGGTGCCGTTGTAGGGATAGGGACAGTTCGACGGAGGATAATACGGATAAGCGCACGGATAATAATTGTACGGATAATAATTGTAAGGAGCGCCCCACCACGGGCCATACCCGTAGGCATACGGGTAGTTAGGCCAATACGGTCCCCAGCCAAAGCCAATACCAAATCCCCATCCGTATCCGTAACGAGGGTAGCCCCAATAGCCGCCCCGCCAGCCATAGCCTCCGTTCCAGCCATAACCTCCGTGCCAACCGTAGCCACCGCCGTGATAGCCGCCGTAGTATCCACCACCATAGCCATAGTGGCCTCCACCTGCGCCAGCGTGGAAGCCTCCTCCACCACCGTGGCCACCGCGCTGGGCAAGAACGGAGCTCGACGCGCCACAGAGCAAGATCATTGCAACTGTTACGCAGAGAACCCTTAGTAATGTAAGTGTTTTCATATCAGTTACCGCCGCTGAGGCTCAGCCTGTCTATGAAAGCCTCAAAATAATGCTACTCCATTTGTTTCATGGCGCAACAGTCAATTTGATGCAGGAATATGCCGGCGTCCGCGTCCGTAGTCTAAGTCGATAGGGCTGACAAGACCTGCTAATTCGTATTCGAAAGGTCCGCGCCTCGCTTCTCATGCCCGCTCCAAGCGACGATAGCAACCAGCGACGCGACAATCACGACCGTCCATGCCAGCACTGGGGGATAGCTGCCGCCGTAGCGATGTTCGACCAGCTTGGCCTGAATCACCGCGTTGCGCGATGAGAGAAAAGTCCCAAGCTGATAGGCGAAGCCGGGAAAGGTGCCACGTACAGCGGGCGGAGAAAGCTCATTCAAATGGGCCGGAATCACGCCCCACGCGCCCTGCACCATGAATTGCATCAGGAAGCCGCCCAGCGCAAGCATGGGAACGGTTTTGGAATAAGCCCAGAGCGGAATCGCTGGAATTGTAAGAAGCGCGGCAATAACAATGGCGCGGCGGCGACCGATTCGTTCCGACCACGTGCCAAACAAAATCCCACCCAGCAGCGCACCAATGTTGTAGACGATGGCAATCAATCCTACAGTTTGGGGCGAGAACTGATGGTTCTTCTGAAGAAACGTGGGATAGAGATCTTGCGTGCCGTGGCTGAAGGAGTTAAAGGCGAACATCAGAACAACCAGAAAAAGAAAACCGCCAAGATGGGAAAGAATATCTTTTCCCAGGCGGCTCTCGGCTTGGCGCGAAACGCGTCCTTGCAGCCAGGCCGGCGATTCATCGACCTTGGTGCGAATGTAGATTACCAGGAACGCGGGCAGGGCCCCGATCACGAACATGCCGCGCCACCCGACGACGGGGAACAATGTGCCGTAGACCAAAGCAGCAATCAGATAGCCGACGACGTAGCCTTCCTGTAATAAGCCGGAGAAGAACCCGCGTCCTTCGGCGGGCAGCGTTTCGAAAGCCAATGCCGCGCCGACTCCCCATTCGCCGCCCATCGCGATTCCAAACAATGCCCGCATGATCAGAAAGAACTTCAGCGAAGGCGCGAACGCCGAAGCCAACTCGAAAACTGAATAGGCGACGATGTCCACCATCAGCGTGGGACGGCGGCCAAAACGGTCGGCCATCAATCCGAACAGGAAGGCACCCAATGGACGCATGGCGAGGGTAAGGAAAATTGCCTCCGTAATGGCCGAGACTTTTGTTTGAAACTGGGTGGCAAGCGCATTCACACAGAAAATGAGGATAAAAAAATCGAAGGCGTCGAGCGACCAGCCAAGAAAGCAAGCGATGAATGTATTCCGCTGCACCGAGGATAGCCTTCGAAAATGGCCGAGAAATTCCATCGTTGCGTCGGTGAGATGTCGTTCAGCGGGGCTGAAGTCCTCCGGATGCTAACACAGAGTGAATTGGCAGAAAGAACGGGATTAATTACTTAAAGGGAATGTGGCCAACCACGGCGGATCGTCTCAGCCAGCACGTGCAAATTCGATTAGAACTCTTCATTGTTCGACTGCTTCAATTGACTTAGGCGTGGGCCTCGACAGCTACGAGGGGTAGTGCCGCCGCTTCTGCAAGCGGTAACTCGATGGTTACGCGCGCGCCGTGTGGCTCCACGTTTTCTATTCTGAGATCTCCGCCGCGTTCCTTGACGATCCCGTGACAGACGCTTAACCCCAGTCCGGTTCCTTTGCCGACGGGTTTCGTGGTATAGAACGGATCCAGTGCCCGGTTCAGATTACCGAAACCTGGCCCAGTGTCTTCCACTTCGATCACTGCCCGTAGTCCGCTCTGGTAGCCGCGAATGCTCAACTGCCTGGTGCCGGGCATTCCTTCCAGAGCATCGCTGGAATTGTTGACCAGGTTCAGCAGGATCTGCTTAAGTTCGTCTTCATTGACTGCGAGGAACGGCAGGTCCGGTGCAATGTCGAGCTCAACTCGAATGTTGCGCGTGCGGGTGTAGTATTCGCGAAGAGCCAGCACGTCCTGTACTAACGGAGAAAGGCCCACAGACTGCGTATTGCCCGCACCTTGACGCGAAAACCGGAGCAGGTTGCCGATAATCCGTTTCATGCGACGAGCTTCGCTTACCAGCTTTGTCAGCTGATCGCGAACCGTGGGCGCCACGATCGCGTCGCCTATGAGTTCGCCGTATCCCATAATCACGGTCAGGGGATTGTTCAGCTCATGCGCGACTCCAGCCAGCAGTTCGCCCAGGGCAGCCAGTTTTTCCGACCACACTAGTTGCGTGTGCAGGGCTTTCAATTCGACGGCGACCGCAAGATCGGCTGCGAGCATTTCGATGCGGGACAATTCAAGTGCATCGATCGCATTCGGGTCTCGGGGCGAAGACAATCGGATGCAACCCACGGTTGCGCCTCGAGCCGAGCAGAGCGGTATCAAGAGTTCTTCGCCGTTTTCCCAGCGCCCATTCGAGTTTCCGCGCAATGCAAACGGGAACGCTCCAGGCGGGATCAGCAGGTACAGATTCTTCCCCATGAGCTGCGCGTGGGAACACAAGTTCTTAACGTGATCGAGCGTCCAATTCAGTGCGTGAACTTCCAGGTTCCGCAGAGACTCCGACGACAGGCCACTGGAGCCAGCCACTCGCAGCCTGCGTTCTGCATCTTCGAGTTGGACCACAGCCACACGGAAGTTGCTGACTTCGGTGATTGCCGCCGCGATTGCGGGACACATGGTATCCGGTCTGGCGCCGCTCAACAGCCGGGAAGTGATCGCCGAGAAGCGTTCCAATTGGCGGTTGAGCACTTGTGCCTTGTGCTGCATGCCTGAGATCGATTTTGACTTGTCCTCCACTACGGCCAGAATCATTCCAAAAGCGACGAAGAACTTGGGTGTGTTCCATAGCTCTCCAGGAATGATCAAGTTCGGAGCGAGTCGATCGATCAGCAACCCGATGGGAAACACTGCACCCCAGCAGAAGAAACCTGCAGCAATCGTCAGCATGGCAGGCGATCTTCGCCGTTGGTTCCCGCAAATGAACACGCCCGGCAAAGCAAACCCAATTCCGAGGAGTGCGATTGTCCCTTCATCGAACAAGCCACGGAAAGCGGCACCAATCGCCCACGCCCCAGCAAGCGAACACAGGCAGGTTGCGGCCACGAGGTACAACGTCTTGCTGTTTAGCCGGAGGAAGAAGAATGCCGCACCACCGAAGCAAGCTACCAGGCACAAGATGTAAGGCCAACGTGCGTGGACATCATAGGCGGTACATGCCACGTACGCGACAGAAGGCATGCCGAGGATCAATAGAAGAAATGTTCGCTTCGCGGAATTTTTCACTGCGAAGGAGACCGAGACTAGAAAGCAGACGGCAGCCGCCTGCAGCGATACGGAGTCGACGGCCAGCAGAAGGGAACTGACGTGGCCCCGCTCTGGTTCCAGCAGTTGTGCCAGGAAATGCGTGAACACGAGTGCCCATCCAAACGTCCAGAGGGTCAGGCGGGCGCTGCGTGCTTGGCGCTTCAGACACACGAAAATAACTACCAGCACGCCTACGGTCAGAAATGTCGGAATTTTTTCGAGAATCCCCATCAAAATTACCCTGGGGGAGTCGAATGATCTCAACAGTAACCAACCGTAACCCCGCCGGTCAACGCCAGAACGTGCCATGTGTGTGGCACCAAAGTTGGGGCAGGCCGGACTCGGCTTGGTTAACAAGATTCAGAGCCAGTTCGCGGTCTGGTGTAGACTGTGTCTCGCTTAAAAGGGGCCCACACAGTATGAAATTATTGTTTCGAAAGAAAGAATTCTCGCAGAAAGTGACTGCCTTCGGCGTAGTCAGATTGCTATTGTTGGGAGTAGCGCCGCTAGCTTTCGTGCTGACCGTCCCCGCCCGGGCTCAAGACTTCGATTCCTACAAAGTCCGTCTTAGCGGGTTCTGGGCTTACTCAACTCCTTCAGGAAGCCTGCAAGGGTCTGCTGACAGCGGAACGATTGACGTGCAACAAGATCTGGGGTTCAACAGTTACTCCACGTTTGTCGGCAAGTTCGACTGGAAATTTACCCGCAAGAACCATTTGTATTTTGTTGCCACGCCGTTCAACTCATCTCGGCAAACAGTTCTCGATCGAACCATCGACTTTCAGGGCCAAACCTTCGTCGGTGGCGCAACGATCCAGAGCAGCCTGAAGTCATATCTCTATGCTCCCGGATACCAATACGACATCATCCGACGAAAACGCGGACACTTTGGAATCGGAGTGCAGGTCGATCTTTTTGATGCTTCAGCGAAGATAAGTGCGGTGACCGTCAACGGCGGTCAATCAGAAACGGCGACCGGATCGTTGCTAGCCCCGATTCCGGTGGCCGGACCCGAATTCCGCCTTTACTTGACCGACTCGCCAAAACTTTTTGTCGAAGGCAACGTCTACGGGATGTACTTCGGTGGCTACGGGAACTTTGTCTCGACGGCCGACACGATTGGGTGGACTCTAACCAACCACCTGAGCGTTAACGCGGGCTACCAGTTGGGGTCGCGTCTCGTAGTGACCAATAACTCAAGCTCCGATCGTATCGGCCTTCGCTTGACGCAGAAAGGCGCCCTCGCCGGAGCCGAGTTTTCGTTCTGATGCCTGCACGCGGGGTGTACGATGCCGTATGAAACAAATCAACGCTCTTTTGCGCTCGTTCAGCTGGCTGCTGCTCGCCTTGCTGGTCTTTCAAGGGTGCAACGCACTCAACCCGTTATGTGGAAGTTCCCGGCCAGTCCCGGTCATTGGGTCGCTTTCTCCGAACCCGGTTACGTTTGTGCAAGTGCAAAAGGGCTTTGTGCTCACTGTGAATGGTAGCCAGTTTGTTTCGTCTTCGGTAGTGGTGGTCAACGGAACGACTCTAACCACTCTTGCTACCAGCAGTCAGCAGTTGCAGGCCACGATCACCACCGCCGTAATCTCCGGCGCCGGTAGCGCCAGCGTGAAGGTCAATACTCCTAGCGGGAACTCGGGCAATCTTGGCTGCAGCAGCGGTGGAACCAGCGGCTCCCTCGTCTTGACCATCACTTAGGAAAAGGGCGTTAAAGTATGGGGACCTGGGACTGAGAAAAGGAAAACAGTCCGGCCCGACAGTCCTCCTCCCTTTACGGCGCGCCAGATTGTGCCTTTCGGTACATCGTGAATCCTTCGGTATTGAGTGCGCATCTTTTCTGGTACTAGGGTTAGCCGATTGCCTGTCTTGGACAACGCGCGCTCATCTCTTTGATTTCGTTGCTGTTTGCCTCGGTTTAGTCGGTTGCGGGCGCAGCACCCTCACTTCGTTACTGGCAAAAAAAAAACGGCAAAGGAGTTGGTAACCGCCCGTTAAGAAAAGTTGACCGATTTTATTCTGATGAGAACAGGGTGATTGATGTTTGAGAGCATTCTTTGCCAGGTAACTGAATACGATCCCGAGGTTCTGGACTCTCTTATCGAGCTTGCGGTCGAGATCGCTCGCGAAGGCCGAGAGGGAAGACGCATCGGTACTCTGTTCACGCTTGGAGACGAGGCGGCCGTTCTGGCGAGGTCGAGATCCCTGATTCTCGACCCACTGGTCGGGCATCCAGAGTTGTCGCGTCACGTGAGTGATCTCAATCTTCAGGGGACGATCAAGGAACTGGCGCAACTGGATGGTGGCTTTGTGGTCAGTCGCAGCGGAATCTTTCTGTCTGCTTGCCGTTACCTCGACGCCGTCGTTTCGAGCGCGGACGTGCCGTTGGGACTCGGCAGCCGTCACATCGCCGTCGCCAATATGAGTGCGGTAACTAATGCTGTCGGGATCGTCGTTTCCGAGAGTTCGGTGGTGCGACTCTTCTGCCACGGCAAACTGGTCGGAGAAATCATTCCGGAGTTGTGGATGATCGATCACGCGACGCATCTTCGGGGGCCGCTCAATAGGGAAAAAGTCGGCGATGTGACCGTACTCACGCCGGACTTACAATCAGCTTCTACGCAAACCTAAGATCCAGCGCGAGGTTCGTTTTGCGGCTGCGAATTAACGTGAAATTCATCTGTCCTTTCTCGTTCAGACGGAATCTAAGAAGCTAGCCTAACGATCAGGAGAACTTTCATGTCTCCCCTAGCTCCCGTGGAAACTACGCTGCCTACGTCGAACCAACCGCTTTCGGCGGATGAGGTACGAAAGATCGATGCTTACTGGCGTGCCGCCAACTATCTTTCTGTTGGCCAAATCTATCTCTTGAAGAATCCGCTGCTTCGCGAACCGTTGACAATCGAGCATGTGAAACCCCGACTCCTCGGTCACTGGGGCACGACTCCTGGGCTGAATTTCATCTACGTCCATTTCAACCGAATCATCAAGAAATACGACTTGAATGTGATCAACATTACGGGACCAGGTCACGGTGGGCCAGGAATCGTAGCCAATGCTTATCTCGAGGGTACCTACACCGAGTTCTATCCTCACATTCGGCAAGACGAAGACGGAATGCGGAAACTTTTCAAGCAATTTTCTTTCCCCGGAGGAATCCCGAGCCATGCCGCCCCCGAAACTCCTGGCTCGATTAACGAGGGAGGAGAATTGGGATACTCCATCGCGCACGCCTATGGGGCGGTCTTCGACAACCCTGACCTACTGGCCTGTTGCGTTGTCGGAGACGGAGAGGCCGAAACCGGCGCGCTTGCGACCAGTTGGCATTCCAATAAATTTCTCAATCCCGCGCGAGACGGAGCGGTGTTGCCCATCCTTCATTTGAATGGCTATAAGATTGCGAATCCCACGGTGCTGGGGCGTCTGAGCGATGAGGAACTCACGCACCTGTTCACCGGATATGGTTACAAACCACACTTTGTAGAAGGCCATGAACCCGAGCGCATGCATCAACTCATGGCGGCCACTTTGGATTCCGTGATCGGTGAAATTCAGAGTATTCAACAGATCGCACGCTCAGAAGCGTCACCGCATCGCCCGGTGTGGCCCATGATTATTCTGCGCAGCCGGAAAGGATGGACAGGTCCTAAGTTTGTGGATGGCAAACCCGTCGAGGGAACGTGGCGGGCTCACCAGGTCCCGGTAACGGACTTGGCAACGAAACCAGGGCATCTGAAAATTCTGGAAGACTGGATGAGGAGCTACCGCCCCGAAGAACTTTTCGACCAAGAGGGCAAGTTCGTTCCAGAACTCGCTGAACTTGCGCCAAAGGGAAATCGTCGCATGGGAGCGAATCCTCACGCAAATGGGGGCTTGCTGCTCAAAGATCTGCTGCTTCCCAATTTCAGCGACTACGCGGTTAAGGTAACCGGGCCCGGTCGAGAAGTGGGGGAGGCCACAAGAGTTTTCGGAACCTTCCTGCGAGATGTGATGAAGTTGAACCTGGAATCGAAGAATTTTCGCGTGTTCGGCCCGGACGAAACCGCTTCCAACCGCCTGGATGCGTTGTATGAAGTGACGGACAAGGTTTTCATGGAGCCACTCTTACCTACTGATGAACACGAATCGACTGACGGCCGAGTCGTCGAAATGCTCAGCGAGCACATGTGCCAGGGCTGGCTCGAAGGTTACCTTCTTACCGGGCGTCATGGCTTTTTCTCCTGTTACGAAGCGTTCATCCACATTGTGGATTCGATGTTCAATCAGCACGCAAAATGGTTGAAAGTTTCACACGACGTCCCCTGGCGCCGTCCGATCTCGTCGTTGAATTATCTGCTTACCTCGCACGTGTGGCGTCAGGATCACAATGGGTTCAGCCACCAGGACCCCGGCTTCGTCGACTACGTGGTGAACAAGAAGGCGGATGTTGTGCGTGTATATCTGCCGCCCGACACAAACTGTTTGTTGTCGGTCGGAGATCACTGCCTGCGAAGCCGCAACTATGTGAATGTCATTGTGGCGGGTAAACAACCCGCGCCTCAGTGGCTGAACATGGACGCGGCGATTGAGCACTGTACAAACGGAATCGGAATCTGGTCGTGGGCGAGCACCGATCAGGGCACGGAACCAGACGCAATCATGGCCTGCGCTGGCGATGTGCCCACGCTTGAAACACTGGCTGCCGTGGATTTGCTTCGTCAGCACTTCCCGGACATCAAGATTCGCGTAGTCAACGTGGTCGATCTCATGACGCTGCAGCCTCCATCGGAGCATCCGCACGGAATCTCGGACCTTGACTTCGATTCGATGTTCAGCATCGATAAGCCGGTCATCTTCGCCTATCACGGTTATCCCTGGCTGATTCATCGGCTCACCTACCGTCGTCACAATCATGACAATATGCACGTCCGCGGATACAAAGAGGAGGGAACTACTACAACTCCTTTCGATATGACCGTGATGAACGAGATTGATCGTTTTCATCTGGCCGGTGATGTAGTGGACCGCGTGCCCCGACTACAGAAGGTGGGAGCGCACTTCAAGGAATTCCTGCGAGACAAACTCGTCGATCACAAAGAGTACATCCGGGAACACGGCGACGATATGCCGGAAATCCAGAATTGGACTTGGCCGTACTAGTGAAAATCCTTGTGCTCAACTCTGGTTCGAGCAGCCAGAAGAGCTGTCTCTATGAGATTGGCGGCTCAATTCCCGACGACGCACCCCCTCCGCAGTGGGAGGGCAAGATCGAGTGGGATGGCGACGCTGCTGAAGTCTCGCTCAAAAATGCAAAAGGAGCTGCCCGCAAAGTGCGCGCAAAAGTGGGATCGCGAGCCGAGGCCGTTGAGCAATTGCTCGCCAATCTCTGGGAGGGTGACACTCGGGCAATTTCTGCACCTTCTGAAATTGATGTTGTTGGACACCGCGTCGTTCACGGTGGTCCTCACTACGAAGATCCCGTACTGATCACGCCGGAAGTCAAAGCGTCCATCGCCAAGGTCTCCGCCTTTGCTCCACTTCACAATCGCGCCGAATTGGAAGGGATGGAAATCGTCGAAAAATTGCTCGGACCAGTGCCACAGATTGCGGTTTTCGATACCGGATTCCATCGCAAAATGCCGCTGTCGGCCGCGGTTTATCCCGGGCCCTACGAGTGGTTTTTGGACGGGATTCACCGTTATGGATTTCACGGCATCAATCATCAGTACTGCGCCGGCCGCGCGGCGCGATTGCTGGAGCGGGATTTGAATTCGTTGAAGCTCGTGAGTTGTCATCTGGGGAACGGATGCTCTCTGGCGGCGATTCGAGACGGCCGTAGCGTTGACACGACAATGGGTTTTACGCCGCTTGAAGGTTTGATGATGGGCACACGTTCTGGGTCGGTCGATCCCGGCATTCTCACGTACCTCATGAAGCAGAAGGGACTATCAGGCCAGCGACTGGATGAGATCTTGAATAAAGAATCGGGGCTGCTCGGAATCTCGGGTATCTCAGGCGACATCCGGCAAATTCTCGCTGCGGTCAAGGCTGGCCACGAACGGGCCAAGCTTGCGTTCGACATTTACATCCATCGGCTGCAATCCGCTATTGGCGCGATGATTGCCGTGCTCGGCGGCGTGGACGCTGTAATTTTCACCGCCGGAGTGGGCGAAAACTCTCTCGAAGTGCGCGCCGCGACCTGCGAGAAGTTTGGATATGTCCAGCTAAAGCTTGATCTTGATAAGAACCTCAGTGCTTCTTCCGATCAGGATATCGCTGCCTCTGATTCGTCCGTTCGCGCATTGGTGATACATGCGCAGGAAGACTGGGCAATTGCGCAAAGCTGCTGGAATCTCAAGCGAGCCGAGCGATCCGCTTCCACGCCGGTCAAGCCTGCTGGAATCTTCACTGAAAACTAGACTTGGCCTCCCGTGCGCGAGACACGATGGTGGTCGAACCACCAAGCCCATGGAATGAGGATTGCGATAGCTACAATACCGGTCCAGGCAATGTCGGCGATACTTGTGGGTGGGTCGCTAAAGCGGTCGCCAATGTACGCCAACATAAGTAAACCCACATAAGCGAGAAAACCGTAATGGCCGATGCTGTCGCGTGCGCGGGTGCTGCGTACATAGAGCCAGACGCCGGTCGCGAACATGAGAGTCTCCACCACCAGGGTTCCGGCGATCGAGTTCCACAGTCCGAGACCGAAGCGAGGCCCGCCGGGATAAAGCGGCATATCGGGACGGTGTGTTACCCAGTCCAGGATCCAGTGGCTCACGACGCCGATCCAGATGACAATCGTGCCGGGCAGATAGCGCGCGATCCAGTAATAGATCAACGCGAAAGCGCTAGCCCACGCAATACACATAAGCAAGCTGTGTGACCAGGGGAAATACGTAAGATCGATCGGCGTGAAACGCGTGTTGCCGGGATCGATGCGGGCGCGCTCCCAACCGAGCAGCAAGAACACCGGCCACAGCATGTCGGACAATAGAGGCGCGGCGAGCAGCGCCGCCAGGGAAGTGCGAGGCGCGAACTTCTTGGCCGCAAAACCGATGGCGAAGTGGCCGATGAACATTCAGATCCGCCTACATGCTGCGGTGGCCGCAGCCTCTGCCGATTCTATCGCTCGAATCGCTGGTTCGTTATATCCTATCGATAGGTACTTTATGTGGGGCTCTGACTTCCTTAAAGCAATCCGCCCTCCGGAACACCGCCTGGCTTGGCTGGTTGCCATGGCCGCGGATGCCATTCAGATCTTCGCATTGCCGTTGTTTGCCGGCGGGGGTCTGTCGCCGGCGGACACGCTCCTCGACGTGGCTACGGCGGCGATTCTTATCCGATGTCTCGGTTGGCACTGGGCCTTCCTGCCTACCCTTTTTGCGGAACTCATTCCCGGCCTTGATCTGTTTCCTACGTGGACCGCTGCGGTGTTCTACGTAACCTATCAGCGGGTTCGCGCCGGAGAACCTGAAATTCTCCCTCCCGGCCCTGCTCCGGCGCGTCGTCCTTAGAATTAATAGACCGCGATGGCTGTGGAAATCGAAACCATCCAATAGCCCTGGCTACATCATTTGACTTGCTTGAACAAGCAACGTAACATTTTTCGCCAGTGATCGGGCGAACCATTTCGCACTACCGCATCCTCGAAAAGCTCGGCGGTGGCGGAATGGGCATCGTCTGGAAGGCCGAAGATACAACCCTTCACCGTTTTGTCGCGCTAAAGTTTCTACCTGAAGACTTGGCCAAGGATCGTCAGGCGCTGGAGCGGTTCGAGCGCGAAGCCCAGTCAGCCTCGGCGTTAAATCATCCGAATATCTGTACCATTTACGAGATCGGACAGCACGACAATCAGCCTTTCATCGCCATGGAATTTCTCGATGGCCAGACCCTGAAACATCTGATCGTCGGGCGGCCCTTGGATCTTGACCAACTGCTGGACATCGGCATTTCTGTTGCAGATGCGCTCGACAACGCCCACGGCGAAGGCATTATTCACCGCGACATCAAGCCCGCCAACATATTTGTCACCCGGCGCGGCCTGGCCAAGGTGCTGGACTTCGGCCTCGCCAAGGTCGTTGCCCGTAAAACCGAAGCCGTTGAGACCAGCGCTACGGCATTCAGCGAACCGCACCTCACCAGCCCGGGCAGCACTCTTGGCACGGTAGCCTATATGTCGCCGGAACAGGCACGGGCCAAGGAGCTGGACGCACGTACAGATTTGTTTTCCTTTGGCGTTGTTCTTTACGAAATGGCCACAGGCACGCTCCCGTTTCGCGGCGACAGCACGGCAGCGATTTTCGAGTCTATTCTGCGCAAAGCGCCGGTCCCTCCGGTGCGGCTTAATCCTGATCTTCCTCCGAAGCTGGAAGAGATCGTCAGTAAGGCGCTGGAGAAGGACCGCAATCTTCGTTATCAACACGCCGCCGACATGCGAGCTGATCTTCAGAGGTTGAAGCGGGATACAGAATCCGGCAGGAGTGCGATCGTTGAAGCCGCGCCGCCTGTCCCACCAGTTGCCACTCCGCCGCCAATCGAATCGGCACCTCTTCCCGCCAGTGCTGCGGGATCGTCTTCTCGCACCGCAGCCGCTTCGGGAGAGGCGAGCCCGGCAGCGACCACGGCCCCGGCACACAAACGTACGTGGTTGTTTGTCACTGCAGCGGCTGGGTTGATTGTTGCCGCGCTTGCCGGCTTCTGGTTTTTCCGTGGTCGGGCCACTCATCCTGCCGGCATTGCGGGCCACAAGGCGATCGCGGTTCTGTATTTCTCCAATCTCTCGCAGGAACAGTCACTCAACTGGCTCGACAATGGCCTTACCGACATGCTGACCACGAACCTGGCCCAGGTAAAAGGTCTGGACGTACTCTCCACCGAGCGTGTGATGAGTGCAGTGCAGCGGGCGAGCAAGGACGGAAAGTCGATGGATCCTGCGCAGGCGCAGAATGTCGCGCGTGATGCCGGCGCGGATGCCTACATTACCGGAGCTTTGCTGAAAATCGGCCCCACACAATTGCGGCTCGATGTGCGCGCGCAGGATACGGCCACGGGACAAATTTTGTTTTCCGACAAGCTGGAAGGTCAGGATGTGCAGAGCATCTTCGGCATGGTGGACCGGCTCACAGCGAGTATCGCTGCCAGTTTTTTGCCCGCTTCTGAGGTGCCGCAAAAAGCTCCGGAGATCGAGCAGGCTTCCACCTCCAACGTGGAGGCTTATCGCCATTACCAGTTGGGCGTTGACTATGGCCGTCGCTTTCTCACCAGCGATGCGATCCGCGAATTCGAGGAGGCGGTCCGTTTGGACCCGCAATTTGCTCTGGCCGAATTGCGCCTCTCCGATCAATACCAGCTTGAGGGCGACCTACGGCGCAGCAATGAGCTTGCGATCAAAGTCAGTGAAAACCAGTCGCGCCTGCCGCGTTACGAGCAACTGGCGCTGCAGGCACTCAAAGCCCGTCGATCCGGAGATCCGGAGGCTGACATCGCCGCGCGAGAACAACTGGTGTCCGAGTTTCCCCGCCAGACTTTCGACCGGGGTATCCTGGTCGCCATGCTGGGCGGTGTGGGTAAGAAAGAGCAAGCGCGGCAGGTAATGCAACAAGGACTCGCGCTCGATCCCAAGAATGAAGATCTGCTCAACTTTGAATCCTACGGACTGGCTTTAGAGGGAGACTTTAGTGGGGCGCTGGCAGCGAATGACAGCTATATGGCGATTCGTCCCGGCGACCCTAATCCCCTCGACACACGCGGGGACATACTGTTCATGGCGGGCCGGGATGACGAAGCGGTTGCCACCTACCGAAAAGTGCTTGAGCTGAAGCCGGACTTCAGCGATTACAGCGAGTACCTCAAGCTGGCCATCGTTTTCACCGATCAGAGGAAACCCGATATGGCCAACGCCGCCTTCCAGCAGTATGCGCACCGCGCCTCTCCCTTGTCGCGACTTTATGTCCCGGGCTTCGAGGCGCAGTTCAAGCAGACGGCAGGCGATCTGGAAGGCGCACTGGCCAGTTATAGCGAGGCCATACGCCAACTGGGGCAGGCAAAACAGAGCCAGGCTGCGGCGACGTTTCTGCGGCAATTCGCGATTTTGTCTGTTTTACTCGGGGAAAGTTCTTCTGCGCTTTCGTTTGTGCAACAACAGAAGCTCGATGATTATGAACAGCGAACGGTCGCGTTCCTGCAAACCATGGCGGGGAATCCCTCCGCGGCACGGCTAAGCCTGCAACGATTCGCCGCGAGCCATCCCCGGATCGCCCCGCGGGCGCTCGAAATTGATCAAGCATTCGCCGATATCGCCGCAGCCGTGCTACATGGGGATGGGCAGGCAGCTTTGAGCCGGGCCAGCAGCATTCCCGATTTTCAAACTGCCGATTTGCTTTTCCTCAAAGGCCGTGCCCATCTGCTGACCAACGACTATGCATCGGCTGAAGCCGAGTTTCGGGCGGCCTTACGGAGCGAGCGCTCGGTGGAAAACACCGGGGCTTTGACGCAGCGTTTTCCCGTGATCGGAATTCTGTGCCACTACTATCTTGGCCAACTCTACGAGCGTACCGGCAAGCACGATCAGGCGATCAACGAATACCAGGAGTTTCTCTCTCACTTCGCGACTTCGCAATCGCGCCTGCCTCAGGTTGGCGAAGCTCGGACGGCACTCAAGCGATTGATGCAGTGAGGTTGGGTCGTCCCCGACTCCGTTCTCAACTCTGTGCTACCTGGAACCGAAGAAAATATTGTGTGACGGCTAGGTTCGCTGTACTCTTTTGTCGGGCAAATCTGCCTTCGTGAGGCGCTATATGCAGCGAATTCGGCTTGCGGTTGGCAGTTTCTATCTGATCGTGTGTCTGGTTTCAGGCCTCAGCTTTGCCGACGACAGCCAAGTCGTCCGGGTCGGTGTTACGGTGGTTGGGTCTGCGAGCGGGATTACCGGCGTTGCCGGCCGGGATCGGCTGGTAAAAGCCTTCAGCAAGCAGAAGAAGTCTCCGGTGCAAGCGGTGCCAATAGATGCCACCGGTGATCAAGTTACGGCCGAGGCGAAGGCGAAAAATTGTACGTTCGTGTTATTCACTACGGTGACCGAAGCCCATAACGAAGGAGGTGCGTCTGGCAAGCCGGGACAGACCACGAACATCCCGGAATACCACACGACTGTCGAATATAAGTTATATCGGGTATCGGACGCGACCGTTGCGGCAACCGGTTCAGCGGTTGCACAAGATATCGGTTCATTGGGGGAAGTTGTGCAGCAGGCGCTGGACCACGTCGCCCCCAAGGTTGTTAACGACATCAAGAACATGGGAACGGCCAAGTAGCTGCACGGCGCTCGACTTCCTTCCGCTGGTTTTCCGATAAACTGCGACGAACGTCGTCAGGCTGCAAGCAGGGGCTTCGACGACCCTCACCGAGACCGCGACAAGTGCAAAAGATTGCGGTCTGTCCGTGCAGTTCACCCGGAATTATATTGACATGTTCGGTCCCCAAGCCCCACTATATGGACGGCTTTCCTGCGCGGCATCCTGTGGTTTTGACTCTCGGATGCGCGCCTCGGCATCCCCCTCCGAGGTTCAGTGTCGCCCTAGGGCGCAATCTCAATTTGTTCGCTGTGTCAACGCGAACTTACAAAAGGAAAAGGGTACCGATTATGAAGATCTCCGCGCTGGCAGCGGTTGTAGCACTGAGTGTGTTCATTCCAACCATGGTTTTTGCACAGAGTCTTGAAAGCGGAGCACTGCTCTCAATTCAAAGCTCGGATGGCACTTTGAAACTGGGCGTATACGACAGTCAGATTCACTCTGGCGTCATCCAAACCAGCCCATGCGATACGGCCGAAACGGATGCCTACGTGCTTCAGGGAGGATCGCCGACGGGTTGCGATCCGGGGGATGTTTACGAAACTAACCAAGCGCAAGGGACGTTCGAGTTCGCGGGCACTGGATACAAGTTCGACGTAAAGACCTTCTATCAAACCGGCGGCTGCAACACCGCCGGTACAATCTGTGCCAATCCCGACACGGGGTTTCTCACGGTTACGAACAATGGTACCTCGAGTTTCGCTGGCACGATTACATTGTCCGGCACATCCACACTTGGGGGACCGCCGTACTGTGCGATAGGAGGTGCGGCTTCTGACACTTGGACTAGCGGGCTCGCTGCAGGCGCGTCGGTGACATTAGCCTTGGGTACCCCCAACGCTGAGAACCCGAATAGTTCGGACAGCAGCAACTGCGGTGGATTCAATGCCCCGCAAACACAAACTCTAACCGCCGGCGCGACCGCCATATTCCCGATCGGGACTGACGACTACGAACTGGCCGCGCTTGATAATTTGGGAGGCGAGCAGATTACCGTTCTCCCGATTCCAGTGCTGCAGTCAACGTCCAATCCGGGCTCGACCCCCGCGAACACGTTTAATCCGGGTTCCTTGTTCTCCACCTTCAGCTGCTCTCCATACGGCGATTTCAGCGAAGCTGGGAATCCAGAGTGTACGGAGTTTCAACTGACTTGTTCAGGGGCGTCGGACTGCGAGACTTTCCTCTACACCGCAACCACCCACTACAGTTTCCCGCCCAACTTTCCGGGGCTTGGTGGTCCTGGTTTCTTGAAAGCCAGCGGGCAAAGTTGTCCTTCGAGCAACTTCGACAAGAATATTTTTGAATTCTACTCGCAGGACACAACGCACAAGGGCGGAGGCGGCGGGTTGTCCTGCTTTGTCGCGGCATATACTCCGGGCGCGCCGCCAGTTGTGACTGCATCGTCTTTCGAGGGATTTGAGTGGCCGGTGTCGGACACTCAGCTAAATCCCATTATCGCAGGATTACCCGTGCCCCTTTCATGGGACTATGACGTTCCGAATCTAACGGTGTGCCCTAATGCTTCTGGTACCGGCTGTACCGCTCCTTGGGTGTACCCGTCCTCGATTCAGATCGCGTGTCCGAATGGGCAGCCTGTGCCCCCGAACCCGACTCCTATTTCGGTAAGCCGGCTGCTGAACTTCGGACAAGGAGAGAATGGTCTCACGGAGTACTTCTTCTTCTGGCTCACTCAAAGGCATTCGAAGGGCTGCACCAGCGTCGTGCTGACGTTCGACAACGGCCTATCGGTAGTGCCCGCGCAGTTCAAATATATCTTCTGAGTGTTTCGAAGTGCAGGCTGCGATGGTCGCGGCCTGCACCCTCTTTTTTCCCGATAGCCATCAGATTCGGTTCAAGACTCAATTCACCCGTAAGACGAATGTAGTCATGCGTGAGTCGCTGGAGTGTTTCTGATTTTGGGGAGCCTTCGCTGCGGTCAGTTTTTGACCGATTGTGACCAGCGGGTTGCTTCTTCATACATGGTCTTGAAGTCAGAGCGTTGAAGAAGTTTGTCAGCGCCTGGATCGTCATGCATGGCGTCGATCAACTGAAGAGCGTCTTGATAGTGCTGCTGCGCTTCGAGTTGGTTGTCAGAAGCCCGAAACATGCCGGCCAGCAGGTAATGCGCTTTGGCGCTCAGGGGTTTCAACCCGAGCTTATCGGCCTGCAGAAGGGCTCGCTCCAATTCCTGCTGGGCGCGCGCGTTGTCTTTAATTTGCAACATCGCTTCCGCCAGGGACACCGAGCAGTCCACGAGCGTGTACTTCAATCCGAGATTCTCAGCTTGCTGCAACAGTGGTTGCAGTTTGGTGATGGCTTGCTGCGCATGTCCTTCTTGTATAGCAACCTTCGCCAGATTGATCTTGGCGATGAGGATTTTGTTGGGCTCTTTACTCTGGTCGGCGGCCTGCAGCGCCTGTTCATACAACGCTTCCGCAGCTTTTGAGTTGCCGCGATAGTAGGCCGCGTCGCCTTGGAACGAGAGGGCCTGTGACAGCATTCCATCGTTCTTCAGTTCGCGCGAAAGATTGAGCGCCTCATCAAGGTAGCTCTTCGCCTCATCGTCGCGACCGGCGAGAATGAGTGCCTGAGCGTAACCACTCAGGATCTCTGCCATCCAGTAGGTTTTGTCTTTCAAGTCCTGGAAGGTCTTCAGTGCCGCCTGCTTGGAATTAATAGCGGCGCCGAACCGCCCTTGATAGTCCAAAATCATCCCAAGCGTGTAAGACTCAATGGCTGCGCCGCGAGTGTCATTCATGCTGCGCCGCAGGTCGAGCGCCCGCATGTATTGCGAAAAAGCCTGGTCGTAATCGCCCATCTTGACCGAGGTTTCGGCCAAGTTGTGGATGGTCTCAACGATGTCATCCGGCACCTTGGACTTTTCGCGCAATTGCAGTGCTTGCAGGTAATAAGTTCGAGCGTCTTCGTATTCGCCTTTCGCAAAATAGACGCCCGCGATATTGTTCAAGCTACCTGCCTGTAAATTTTCATTGCCGATATCGCGCTCGATTTGCAGCGATTCCTTATACATTTTGAGCGCCTGATCATGGTCGCCGCGATCGTCGTAGAAATTACCCAAGTCAATCAAAGTGTCACCCAGACCGCGCTTGTCCCCGATATCACGCCGAATCTGCAACGCTTCCTGAAAGTTGCTGAGGGCTTCTTTGTTTTTGCCCAATAAGACTTGAGTTCTCGCAATTTCGTTCAGGCTGGAAGCAATCCCGCGCTTCTGCCCGATGCTTCGCCAGATGGTGAGTGCTTCCTGGTCATTGCGCAGGCCATCCTGCGGACTGTTCAACATCCGGTAAGCCACCGCCATCGCATGCAAGGTGGCGGCCTTTTGTTCTGGATTATTCAATTGAACGGAAAGGCTCAAAGCTCGGTTCAGGGGATCAAGGGCGCCTTGCGCGTTGTCGCTCTTGATGGCAAGACGACCCATGGCCAGGGTCGCGTTGATGTCCTTGGGATTCGCTTTGAGAATCTTTTGGTTATATTCGCCAGCTTTGACAAAGTCTCCAGATTGCTCGTAGAGAGCCGCCAATGCCGACTGCGCATCCGTATTCCCGGGCGAAGTTTTGGCGATGGTCTCGTAAGCTTTGATCGCGGCGGGGAAGTTCTTGGCGATCTGGGCCTGAATTGCAAGTACCAGATACTTCTCTGCCTCCGGCAGGCTCTGGCTCAAACCTACGGCTCTTTGAGCCGCCCGCTCGGCCTCGGCATCGTAACCCAAATTGCTGTAAGTTTGCGCCAGCTTGGAAAAAGCCAATGCAAAAGCGCCATCTTTCTTAGTGGCAGCCTCCAACTGCTTTTCTGCCTCGAGATTCTTGCCTTCCCTCAGCAGTTCGTTGCCCTGGTTGTAGTCGCGCAATGCTTCAATCGAGGTCGAGGTCGGCTGATAGGAACTCGCCTTCAATTCCTTCAAAACATCCTTGGACAGCGCGAGGTTCTGCCGGACGGAATCGGCGAGCTTATCGAAGGCGGCAGGAATATCCTTTTCGCCCAGCGCATCCGCTTTCATGGAGATAGTGCGGTTGTTTTTCAGGTCCTGGAGCGTGGCGTCGATGCGAACCTGATCACCGAAGCGCGCGTACTGACCAAATACAACCACATCGGCGCTGCTGAACTCAGCAATGCGGCGGAGCATGGTCGGATCGAACGAAGTGTTCGGCGCGATGTGCAGATCCTGGAGGACCTGGTGCAGTCGGTCGGGAGAAACCGTCCGCAACTGGGCGGACTGGCCGACGTCGGTGCTCAGCATGTCCGCCAGGCTCGGTCCCAGCCAGTCGAAATTCGGGTCTCCGGAAGCGTTTCTAAAAGGCAGGATTGCCAGCGACACTGCCGGAGCGGTACTGGTTTGCGCGGGAGCGGGCTGAAACAATTTGTCGCGGAAGCGGTATCCGCTGATCGCAAGTACGATAACGATTACGCCCGCGGTGATCGATGGCCACGGGATCGTACGGCCCCACGGGCCTATTTTGGGCTCGAAGCTCAGGGTAGCGCCGGCGCGCTTACCTTGCCACGTCTCCAAGTCAGCCAAAAGCTCGGCAGCGGTTTTGTACCGCAGTTCGAGATCACGCTCCAGGCACTTGGTGACGATATCGCTTAGCGACTTGGGGATACTGTTGTCGTGGTCGGAAACTGGCGAAACCCGCTCCTGGGTGCGCCGGATCAGGCTGGCGATTGTGCTGTCCGCCTTGAACGGCATCTGCCCGGTGAGCATTTCGTAAAATATGAGTCCCAGGGCAAAGATGTCGGAGCGTTGATCCAGAGGCTTGCCGAGCGCTTGTTCCGGGGACATGTACTCCATTGTCCCGACCAAGGCGCCGCTCTGAGTCATTCCATCGCCTTCGAGGGTGCGAGCCAGGCCGAAATCCATTACCAGGATCCGACCGGTCTTGTCGCGCATGATGTTCTGCGGTTTCAAGTCGCGGTGGATCACTTCCACGCTGTGCGCCGCTTCTAGCGCCCGGCAAACCTGCTGCATAATTTCTACCGACTCTTCGGGCGAAAATTTCTTCTTTTGATGGAGGAGGGTCAGCAGGTTGTCGCCCTCGACGTACTCCATGGTGATGAACTTCATCCCATCGGCTTCACTCAGGTCGTAAATGCGGATTACGTTGCGGTGCGTCACCTGGTGGGCGAGCAGCAACTCCTGCTTGAAGCGATCCACAATGGCTCTATCGCGAGCTAAATCAGGTCGGATTACTTTCAGAGCTACCGTGCGGTTCAGTTCTAGGTCAGTCGCTTTATAGACCGCACCCATTCCGCCCTGGCCAAGAATCTGAACGATCTCATAGCGTTGCGCGAGCACAGTGCCTGGCTGCAGTGTGGTCGGGTCCGAAGGGGCGACGGGCCTGGGCCTTTGCTTCGTCTTTTCGGCCGCCGGCGTCGCCGGAGAACCCAGGCTAATGTCGATCACCGTCGGCGCATCAGGTGAATAATCTACGAAGGTCGGAGCATCGGAGGGCACATTCGCGCCGGAAGACGAAGAGGCTCCCTCTGATGGCGTTCGTACGCCCGCAATGTCGTTGCCCGGCGCGTCGCGCTGCTGGCCCGGTCTGAGGTCCCGTTTCATCAAAATTGCCACAGCAATGGTAGCTTAAGCGAGGCTAGGCTGGCGGGAATTATTGGGGAGACGCCCTATACTGGTTACCGCCCGGGGGAGACGGCTAGCCGCTGCTAAAAGCAACGATAACACACTTCGTCCCTTATCCAGGATACGGATATCCTCGCGCCAAGACCTTCTCCAGATCGGCGTCGTATCCGTAGATATCGTCAAAGAAGTGAACCTCGTTCTGCAGATCCACCACGGCTGTTCCGTAGATGATCAGCACGGGGACGGGATTCGTGAGATTGACCTGCACGTTGTCTTTGCCGGTCTGCATGGCGGCACGCACTCGCTCCAGCGACCAGTCTGGTTTGTCGCGCAAGACCCAGGCTGCAAGTTCGGCGGGTTTTTCAACCCGGATGCACCCGTGGCTGAAGTCGCGGCGCGATTGCGAAAACAACTGCTGCGACGGCGTGCTGTGCAGATAGACGTTGTATTCGTTGGGGAACATCAGCTTGACCAGTCCCAGCGCGTTAGTAGGGCCCGGCTTTTGCCGCACCATCAGCTTTCCCGCGCTGAGTTGCTGGAGAATGTCATCACTGACCGTGCCCGAAGTTACGACGCTGCCCTGCGGTGTGACCACCTCGTAGTTCTTTTTAGCGATGTAGTCGCGGTCTTTTTTAATCGCTGGCACGATTTCTGATCGCAGGATGCTCGGCGGTACGTTCCAATACGGACGGAACACCACGTACTTCATGTCTCTCTCGAAGACCGGTGTCTCGTGGCGATAGGCTTTGCCCACGATCACGTTCATCATCAGGTCAATGGTGCCGTCCGGGTTGTAGGTTCGCAGGCGAAACTCGGGAATGTTGACGACGATCGGTGGCCGAGGAAATTGATACGGCACCCAACGCCAGCGTTCCAGCGTCAGACGCAACTGTTCCACCCGAAAGCTCAACGGCGTGTTCAACTGCTTCAGGGTCTGGGTACCGAGCCGTCCATCCGGACCAAGGCCATGGCGCGCCTGAAAATGTTTGACGGCGTCGACTACAGGGCCGGCGTAGACATTTGAGCTCTCGGATGCGGCGCCGTTGGGCAGGTCGCCCAGCAGAAGCAGCAAGCGCGTCAAGCGCGGAACCCCGTCATAAATGCCACCGGGGTCGACCGGCTTGACGGGAACTGGCAGTTGTTCTCCGTTGTCCTGTCGCGATAATTCCATATATTGTTGCAAAGCCCCGAGGGTGCGCTTGTAACCGGCGAATGGTGGCTCTACCTGATCCAGTTCGGTGCGAACGTCGGCTCCATGCATCAACTTATCCTGCAGGAACGCAGGCAGATCATATTTCTTCGCCGAAACGTCAAGATTGAACTTGAAGTGCTGGGGATTAACTCTGCCAATGTGCAAATCAGAAACGTAGCGCATTACGCAAACCGTCAAGGCGGCATCGAAGCGCGCGCGGTCAGCCGGAGATGGCGACTGACGCAGGCGCGCTAGCCGATCCGCCCAGCGTGACCCGTCGTAATCTTCAGCGTTCAGCCCCTTGGCGTTAGCCTGCTTCAGCACTTCGATCAGAGTTTGCGCTTGTTGAGTTGGCTCATTGTTGTTCAGCCACGCTGGGGCGTAACCGCCTGCCTCGTAAAAGTTGGTTACGTGAATTCGGTAGTCAGAAAAATCGGGCCAGCGAAGATCCGACAGCTGACCGGCCGCGGCGATCTGGCGCAGCGTGGCGGCAAATTCGGACGAGGCATCGGCGCCAGGGCCCTGGGATCCGAGAGCAGCTGCCGCTAGGATCGCGAACAAACAACCGATCATTGGCAAGAGCAACGGTTTGGATTTCGTTGCCCAGCGATATTTCATCGATATCTCTCCCCGACCGCCGCGCGAGAATCTTTGGTGGCGCTGGTGCCTGCGTTGGAAGTTCGTATGACGATGCCACAGCCTAGAACTTCTCCGCAAGATGTGCAAGCTCGTGCAGCTTATTTGCAAACCTGATACGTTGGAAGCCGGTCGGATCGAAGGGTTACGGTCCGTCGCTCTTGACGTGATTGAGGTCCTGATTGAATCGAAAAGCGCTGACCATCGTGATCGTTGTCGCGGCAGTCACTCTGGCTTTCTCCAAGCCCAAGCTGGTGATGAGTTGGAAGAATCCGAGCTACGTAACGGGCAAGAAGTTCCAGCGAGTGCTGGCGCTGGGGCTAAGCGAGAAGACGGAGGTTCGCGCCGATTTCGAGGACGCGCTTGCGGGACAGCTGTCGCAAATCGGGGTGACTGCGATTCCCGGTCATGCCATTCTGCTGAGGCCCGAGTCGGCACAACTCGATCTGAATTATCTGAAGGCGCAGATTGTGGAGAATAAGATCGATGCGGTCGTGGTGTCTCGCCTGATCAAAGTAGAAAATAAGGTGACCTATATTCCCGGAGGGCCTTCCGTCTCGCCCTTTCCTTACTACACCACGTTTTATGGGTACTACCGGGTCGTCTATCCGGTGGTTTATTCGCCCGATTATCTAAGGGAAGAAAAGAAAGTGCGCATCGAGACTAATCTTTATAGCACGGCTTCGCCCGACGGCGATCTGGTCTGGACAGGGGTCACGGACACCTTCAATCCGTCGAGCGTCCATAAGACGATCAACGGATTGGTTAAGCTCGTAGTGAAGGAAATGCAGAGCGAAGGCGTGCTCTAGCTTGGCATATTTCCGACTTCCGCCGGTCGTGAAGTCTGCGAGTAAGCGAAAGAGGAACGAGCGTGGATCGGAGAAAATGGTTGCGCAGGATCGGTGTAGGCGTCGGGGCTCTGATCGTGGTGGTGCTCACGCTTTGGGCGACAGCCGCGGTGTATTTTGATCTGCCATCGGCCCAGCTTCGCAAGCCGACTGCCGCGATCTATCTGGTTGGGATCTCCGCGGGCGCGCTGTTCTATCGTCGATTTGCACTTCTGATCACGTTCGCTGGATTTGTTCTCGTTCTCGCCTGGTGGTTGTCGCTCAAGCCATCCAGCACACGTAATTGGCAAGCCGACGTGGCTGAAACGCCCTGGGCTGTGATCGCGGGCGATCGCGTAACTATCCACAACGTCCGCAACTGCGATTATCGAGCGGAGTTCGACTACGACTGCAAGTGGGAAACGAGGACCTTCAATCTTTCGAATTTGAAAGGGCTGGACATCGCGCTGACATATTGGGGTTCACCGTGGATCGCGCATCCAATCGTCAGCTTCGATTTTGGCGATCAAGGCCATGTGCCCATTTCTATTGAGACTCGCAAGGTCGTCGGTCAGGGGTATTCCGCGATTCTTGGATTCTTTCGGCAGTACGAGCTGACCTACATTGTCAGCGATGAACGGGATCTGATCCGGCTGCGCACAAACTACCGAACTGGAGAAGAGGTCTACCTATTTCGCACGGCTGCCAACCCCCAGCAGGCGCGCGGGTTGTTTCTGCAGTATCTCGATCACGTTAACCGCCTGCACAACAGGCCGGAGTGGTACAACGCCCTGACCAACAATTGCACCACGAATATTGCAGTTGCCGAAGCTGCAAGAGAAGGTAGGCGGACACGTTGGGATTGGCGCATTCTGCTCAACGGACACTCCGACGAAATGATGTACGAGCGGCAACAGTTAGTGACAGAGGGCTTGTCACTGAAGGACTTGAAAGAGCGAGTCCACATCAATGCCGCCGCCCGCCTGGCCGACAAAGATCCAGCTTTTTCCGCGCGGATCCGGGAGGGGCGTCCCGGATTCTCCAGCCAGCGCTGATCCGGCTTACGAACGTGCCGACCCTATCAATAAAATATGCCGTAACAAAGAAAATACCAGTTTTGCCCAACGCTGAAAGGGACTAGAAACATAGAAGGCTGTTCCGCATCCCTCCGCCGCGCCACGACGGGTTTCTTGCGACGCCCGATTACTCGCAAGGCAAGTATGCCTAATGGCCAAGAAAGCGCGTCTTCGCCACCAGTGGCATCAGTTCGCATTCTCGTCGTCGATGATTTCGAACCCTTCCGGGTTTTTGTGTTGTCAGTGTTCTCCAAAACACCGGAATTCCAAATCATTTGTGAAGCTTCCGATGGATTAGAAGCTGTCCAGAAGGCCAAAGAACTAAAGCCAGACTTGATTTTGCTCGACATCGGCCTTCCAAAACTGAATGGAATCCAGGCCGCTCGACAAATCCGCAAGCTTGCGCCGAGTTCCAAAATACTCTTTCTGAGTCAGGAATCCTCTGCCGACGTGGTGCAAGAAGCTCTCGACCGGGGCGCAATGGGATACGTGGTTAAAGCCTATGCTGGAAGCGAACTGCTAGCTGCTGTGGAAGCAGTTTGCCAAGGCAAACGGTTTGTGAGTGTTGGATTGTCGGGCAGCCGCCTCGCCGATAATACGAACTCGCAATCCTTTGATTGCCTGGACGACAAGGAGGTTGCAGCACCGGTTGCACCTCTCGTGCTGTAACCGGGCAGATCCTCGCAATCGAGAGGCGCACTACCCCCGTTACGATGAATCCTCGCTCTGAGATCCAGCCACGTCCTCAATGCGGTGACCCCAGTTTTCTTCGCGATCCTTAACATCTCGGGAGCCTTTCGTCATCTGGATGCATCCTTACTTTCGTGAGGTTACCTTGCGATGAAACCGTAATCCGATCAGCCAGTGTCGGAGCTCCGAGTAGAGCACAGGCCGGACGTTGGATTCTGGCGGCGACTATTCTCGCTTCCAGCATGGCTTTTATTGACAGCACAGCTGTAAATGTCGCTCTGCCCGCGCTCCAGACATCCCTCCGGGCCACGGTTGTGGATGTGCAATGGGTAATCGAGTCATACGGATTGTTTCTGGGGGCCCTGATTCTTGTCGGCGGTTCTCTCGGCGACCTGTTCGGACGTCGCCTCATCTTCATAATCGGAATCGCCGTCTTCGCGGTGGCGTCGGCTGGTTGCGGAGTTGCGTTCAACATTCATCAGTTGATCATCGCCCGAAGCATTCAGGGCGCGGGAGCTGCACTGCTCGTGCCGGGCAGCCTTGCGATTATCGGCGCATCGTTCGACGAGGAAAGCCGCGGAAAAGCAATCGGCACCTGGTCCGGGTTCACCACGATCACCACCGCTGTCGGGCCGGTGCTCGGGGGTTGGCTGGTCGAGCATGCTTCGTGGCGCTGGGTGTTCTTCATCAATCTCCCGATCGCGGCGGCCGTGATCGCCATTTCCCTTCGCCATATTCCAGAGAGCCGCAGCGCCACTACCGGCCGCATCGATTGGGTTGGAGCTTTTTTGGTGACGTTTGGACTGGGAGGCTTAGTTTACGGGTTCATCGAATCGGTGAATTTGGGTTGGACACATCCTCTGGTGCTTGGGAGTCTGATCGCTGGCTTCGCCTCGCTAATGGGCTTTCTGTTCGTTGAATCTGGCGTGACTTCACCGATGGTTCCACTGTCGTTATTTGCATCCCCCAGCTTTAGTAGTACAAACCTGCTCACACTGTTGCTCTATGCCGCTCTTGGGGTTTTCTTCTTCTTGTTTCCGCTGAACCTGATACAGGTGCAGCAATACTCCGCAACCTCCGCCGGTGCTGCCCTCCTGCCTTTGATTTTGCTGATGTTCTTTCTCTCTCGCTGGTCTGGCGGACTGGTCGCGCATTATGGCGCCAGAGGTCCGCTGATCGTTGGTCCGCTGATCGCCGCATTAGGCTTCGCTTCGTTCGCAGTCCCATCCGTTGGAGATAGCTACTGGAAGGCATTTTTCCCCGCGATGCTAGTCCTGGGGTTCGGGATGGCGCTCACTGTAGCTCCGCTTACTACCGTCGTGATGAACTCAGTCGGGCAGGACCGTGTGGGAACCGCTTCCGGCATCAACAACGCGGTGGCCCGTGTGGCTGGCGTGCTCGCTATTGCGGTCCTGGGCATTGTCATGGTTCAAGCTTTTAGTTCTCGATTAAATCAGGACCTTGCTCATCTTGTTCTGCCGCCAGGAATCTTGCACCAGGTTCAAGCGGATGAGATCAAACTTGCGGGTTTGCAGGTGCCGACCGGCCTCGACCGCGGCACAGCCGCCGCCCTGGAACAGTTGATTGGTCATGCATTTGTTTTTGGATTCCGAATTGTCGTGCTGATTTGCGCAGGACTGTCTGTAGCAAGCGCTATGGTCGCGGGGTTAATGATTCCGAAGAGCACGTGACCCTCTGGACACATGAAAAAATGTGTCGAGGTGGGAACGAGTAAAATCCTATCTTGCGAGCAGGCGGTGACTTTGCATACTGGAGATCAACATGTCGATTCGACCAGTTAAACGTCTCATTCAATCGAAGCCCACACTCGAAGGCGCGGGCGTGCATCTGCGGCGTGCCTTCGGCTTCGGGAACACGAAGGAATTCGACCCGTTCCTTTTGCTGGATGATTTCCGCAACGACGTTCCAGAGGATTATCTCGCTGGCTTTCCCTGGCATCCCCACCGCGGCATCGAAACCATCACCTACGTCTTGGCGGGAACTGTGGAGCACGGCGACAGCATGGGAAATCAGGGCGCCATCGCTGCCGGTGACGTGCAATGGATGACGGCGGGCAGCGGAATCATCCATCAGGAGATGCCCAAGGGCGATCAATCCGGCCGGATGCACGGTTTTCAGCTGTGGGCCAACCTCCCGTCATTGCTCAAAATGACAGCGCCGCGTTATCAGGAAGTGAAGGCGCTCGATATTCCCGAGATCAAAGATGACGATGGCACGCACGTGCGAGTCGTCTGCGGAAGCTTCTGGGGAAAAAGTGGTCCGGTCGACGGCATTGCCGCCGACCCGATCTACCTCGATGTGTCGGTTTCCCCTGGTAAGAGGAAGACCCTGCCGGTGGAAACGACTCGCCACGCGTTCGCTTACGTTTTCGGTGGAGGGGGAAAGTTTTGCAACGCTTCGGGACCACTCGCGGTGCCGACCGAAGCGGTAAAATGGGCGGACACGACGCCTCCCGTGGAAGCGGATAACCGCTCACTCGTACTATTTGATCGCGGCGACGAAGTTACCGTGCATGCCGGGGAGGACGGAATTCGGTTCCTGCTGGTCTCGGGGAAGCCGCTCGAAGAGCCCGTCGCATGGTACGGCCCGATCGTGATGAACACGCAGGCGCAATTACAGCAGGCGTTCGCAGAACTCCAGGAGGGAACTTTTTTGAAAGACAAAGGGCGCAAGTAGCTTACAGCCGGCCAAGGTCGCAGACTGCACGATGGGGCACAGTTGATTAATCCGACCAGTCGTTCTCTCCGTTCTCATCAATCGTTGCGGCGCAGCTTCGCCGCGTTGGGGCTAATCGCAATCGCGTTGCTGGCTGTGATTCTCGTTCCGAACGTCGGCGGTTGGAAGACCCGCATTCGAGCGAGGTTGTTTCGCACGGGGAACTGGCCAATGGTGGTGTCGCCGCCGGCAAACTTTCGGCCGCAGGTTCCTCCTGGATTCAAGGTTTCGGTTTTTGCTATAGGCTTTACCCAACCGCGGTGGCTGGCGGTAGCCCCCAACGGTGATGTGTTTGTGGCGGACTCCGCAATCGGAGAAGTAGTTGTGTTGCACGATCCGCAACGCCGGGGTAGTGCTCAATCGCGCGAGATCTTTGCCGACCGCTTAAACCTGCCTTTCGGAATCGCCTTTCATGATGACTATGTTTACGTCGCCAATACCAATGAAGTCGTGCGTTTTCGCTGTGATTCCAAAACGTCGCAGCGGCGCGGGAACGCGGAGCACGTACTCGATCTCCCAGGCATGGGCTACAACCAGCATTGGACGCGCTCACTGGCTTTCAGTCCGGATGGCGAGAAGTTATTTATCTCGGTGGGATCGAAGGACAATATCTCAATCGAGTCCGATCCTCGACGAGCCTCGATTTTAATTGCCGATCCGGATGGCAAAAACATGCGAGTGTTCGCCAGTGGAATGCGGAATGCCGTCGGGATCGGTTTCAACCTCGAGTCCGGTAACCTGTGGGCTGCTGTAAATGAGAGGGACGATCTTGGCGATGACGTCCCGTCTGATTATTTCACCCATGTCGTCGACGGCGGTTTTTACGGTTTTCCTTATTCTTACATTGGCAATCATGTGGACGATCGGGTCGCGTCTAGGCCGGACTTGGTCGCGAAGGCCATCATTCCTGACGTGCTCCTTGGGGCACACGTTGCTCCGCTGCAGTTTGTGTTCTACGAGGGAGAGCAATTTCCCTCCTTCTACCGGCACGGCGCTTTCATCGCGGAACACGGTTCGTGGAACCGGCGCATCAGGAGCGGTTATCAGATCGTCTTTATCCCCTTCCGCAATGGCCTCCCGGCCGGAGATCCAACTCCTTTCTTCTCCGGATTTGTGCCGGATCCCGCCGGCAAGAATGTCTATGGGCGATTGGTGGGCGTGGCAGCGGCACCGGACGGTTCGGTGCTGATTTCAGATGACGGCGGAAATCTGATCTGGCGAGTTTCCTACGAACCCAAGCCCGTAAACTAGCTCGATAACAGCCCAGTACTGCGATGAGTCAAACCGGTGCATTACCATGGTTGGAGAAGCCATGCACTTATATTTTGCTTTCTTGAATTGATTCTTGAACGTTGCCCAATCGCAGATGAACAGATTGTCACCACAGTTGAAGTTTAGTCTTGCGGTTGCGATCTCCCTCTTAGTCGGATGGCGTCCGTTGTTGGGAACGCTCGCACTTGCGCTCCGTCGCGATGAATATACCCACATTCTCCTGATTGTTCCGATCAGCGTGGCGCTCATCTATACGGAATGGCCTTCACTCAGAACCGATGGTCAACCGAGCAATGGCATCAGTGTAGCCTTGTTGGTCGCGGCAATATTACTCGGAGTGGGCGGCAAGTTGACGGCACAATCCGACGGGCAACTGACGTGGGGCATGCTCGCGCTGGTGACCTGGTGGCTAGGCGCGTTTATTGGGTGCTTCGGAGTCTGGACTTTTCGATCATTGCTGTTTCCTCTCTGCTTTTTGTTCTGTCTGGTTCCACTTCCAGAGTTCACTTTGAATAAGATTGTGACTCTCTGGCAACACGGATCCGCCCTCTCAGCCAGTTTCCTTTTCTCAGCCTTGGGCATTCCGGTTACGCAAGATGGCGTCATGCTAACGATCCCCGGATTGAGCCTGGAGGTCGCCCAGGAGTGCAGCAGTCTTCGCTCCAGCCTCATGTTGATCGTCACCAGCATGGTGCTGGCGCATCTATTTCTCCGCTCCTTTTGGCGGAAGACTACTGTGGTGCTGGTCGCGATTCCTCTTTCGATTGTTAAGAATGGGATTCGAATCTTTACCATCTCCATGCTCGGAATCCACGTCGATCCCGGATTCTTGCATGGCAACTTCCACCGGCATGGTGGCGTTGTCTTTTATCTGTTGGCGCTGCTTATTCTGCTGCTCCTGCTTTGGATATTGAACCGTACTCAAGGCGCATCATCCGAAGATCACCGCCAAGGGCAAAAGCCAGTACGCATGGGGCAACGTGTCGGTTGAAGTATTTACAGCCGCGCGTCATTGCCGGGGAGGAACCATAGGCCATTCCACAGCGCGGATTCTGCCGTCTGTGTCGCGGATGAGGGTTGGCGCGTATAGTCCCAGGAACTCGCGGCGCCACCACATGCCCGTCTTGTGTTTTTCGGCTGCGGTAGTGAACCAGTATTGCCAGAGAACCGCACGCACCTGATGCGGCGGCTCTTGGGGAAATGGATTGCCCGCGAAAAGCGCAAGCACATCAGGGTCGGTCGAAAGCAAACGCACTTCGGTGTTGATTACGATCGGATACTCGCGCCACGATCCGAGTGAAGCGAACCACAGGTTCCAGTCGAAACGTGGCTGATAGGGGGCGTAAATGCCCGGCGGCTGGCTCGGGTCCTGCGGTTTATAGCGAAACGGATATGCCTGCCAGTTTTGTCCGTCCTCTGAGCCTTGGAACTCGATCTCGTAGCGGCCGCGAGTCATCACGGCGAAAAGGCCATATCGATTGGCGATGCGAAACGGTTCCAGCGCCTCGATCGGCGTAGTGGGCACTTTCAGGGTGGGGAAGGCAATCCAGAGCAATTCCACCGCGGTCGCGTAGAAAATCCAAGCTAGCATGAGGCCGGTAAGCGAGCGCTGCAGCACGGTCAACTGTTGGCGCAAAAGGTCGCGCCAATTTTCTCTGCGGCCATACTCGGATTGCCTCTCTTCCGTGGATACTGTCACAAGATCTTGCAGCGTGGAGGAGGAGTCAGGTTCCGTCGGACTTGTTGTGTCGGGTCGCGTCACGTCTACACGTTCTCTGTCTGTGCGATCGAGCAGAGGCCTTTTCCATCGTTTTGGTAGACGGTGCAGCAGCACGCGGTCATCCAATAGCAGGAAGCCCAACGCAAGGACCAGGTAGTTCAAAAACGTATAGTTGGCGGTGAGGATAATGCCGATCTGCCATGCGGTTGCGATGAAGAAGCACACAATCCGCCAGCGTCTCGGTAGAAACAGCATCCAGACTAAGCCCAGTTCCAGCGCAAGCGTGCTGTATGCCGTCAAGGCATGAAACCAGTGCGGCAGATGCTGTACGTACCAACCGACCCAAGTGGGTAATGGTCCGTTCTGGTAGTACTCGTCCATGGCGGTCATGTTCCGCCACTGCGGCTCGCCGCTTGCGATCTTGACCATGCCGGATTCGAAGTAGATGCGGAACCACTCCCACTGCAGCAGGAACAGGCTGGCGCGAGACGGCGGCCACTTTGCCCCCAATCCCGGACGAAAGCCCGGCGGAGCGAAGAAAAGCGCGATGAATCCGGCTTCCAGCAGCATGCCGTCGGACTGGTAGCCAGAGAAATCTCCCGCGGCACTCACGAATGACAGAAAACATACGAAACAAATTGCCAGCGTTCCACGGGGCCAGACATTCAAGGCGAGCAACAGCGATGCCACCATGCCTGCCCAACAGAGGAAGACCAGCATCTGCGGCTCGCTCGAAAACCACAACAGAGTTGGCGCAAACCAAAAGCGTGCGTGGCCAAGGGAATGCGCTACCGCTTGCAGATAGTCGCTTGCGGGCAGGATGCCTTCGGGGCCGATCAGCCCGCGGATCTGGAAGATCAGGGAGAAGAAGGCCGAGAAATAGATAAGGCCCAGAGCGCGCAGAAAGAGCCAGCGTGGAATCAGGCGATCCGACGCGCCATGTTCCGAGTCCAACAGCCAGCGGACGGCGGATGCAGGAGCCCAGTCCATGAACGTCCGGCATTATACAAGGAAGGGAGTTGACGTTCTCGGTCGGTCTGGATTTAAAACGAAGACTGAGGATGTGCGGCTTTTGTCAGTTCTTGCGTGTCATTCAAGGCTTGATCGTCGCGCGAAACTATTCTCCGCCCCTCGACAGGGCCACAACTGTGTCCGTCTGATCGCGCGCTCCATTTTCCAACACTTTAATCGTGAAGTTCACGGTGATCTTCGCTTGTGTCTCGACGGGCTGCCCGTTCTGCAGGTAAGGCTTGAATTTCCAGCCGCGCGCAGCTTCTCGGGCCGCTGATGCCAGGATGGCTGGACCGTTGATCACGCGCAAATCGCGGATCATGCCGTCAACGCCTATCAACGCTTGGAGCAGCACCGAACCTTGAACCTTCATCTGCCGACCGAGCAAAGGATAAGCCGACTCAGGCGCCTGCGGCGGGATCTGCGCTTTCGCGAGAGACATCTGAACGCGCTCTGCTGCAACCGTAGCCGGGCCACGTTCGGCTACCGTTGAATCCGCCGTTCCAGACCGAGAGTCAGGAGCCACCTCAATCTTGACCGCCTTGCTACCCAGATGAACTGTGTCACGTGTATCGCCGGCGATGACTTCGACTTCGAGCGGCGGAATTACTGCCGGAGCGGCGGTGCGGTTGGTTGCGATCGCGGGCCTAACCGTTGTTGCGGTTGAAGTCTTGAGAGCAGCAATCTGCGTTTTCGGCTGGGCTGCCGGTTGGGCTGCGGGAGTTGGTGTCTGAAATACTTTGTTCGGGATCCACTCAGGAGTCGTCTCTTCGGCAACCGCCGCTTCAGAGTCGCCGAACCAGAAATCGCGATCCTTCACCACCAGAACAACCAGGGCAACCAGCAGAAGAGCGAGAGCCAGGGACAGACGGCTGCGATCCCGATTGTACGCTGGGCTAGCGTTTATCCCGGCTTGCCGTCTTGTGGTTTGATCCAGCATTTTCTGGCTTCTCTTACTTTACTAGCGTGCACTACTAAGATGATACGTTCCAGAACAGAGGGCAATGGCACGAGGGGGGGTGGGCATGGCACGATAGGGCCATATGACTCTTAGGGCTGGATTTAGCGTGTATTCGGGTCACGAACTGCGTTGTCGGCCATGCCGTCGGGTGGGCTTACAGTAGGTCGCTAAACCTAGTATTCTCAGGCACTTTTCAACACCTTCGTGGAAAACGTTGTGGAAAAGGGGGGAAGTATCTTTCTAACTGTCTCAGCGAGAGACGCTTCTACACCTTGCACTGAGTTGGTTGCTGGCACTTTAGTGTAAGTTGAAAGGCTCGCGAGATAGAACGCGACGGGGACGATTTGAAAATCAGGCTCGACAAGTTACTTTTGGAACGCGGACTCGCAAGTTCGCGTGAGCGAGCGCAAGCGCTGATCCTGGCCGGCAAGGTTTTGGTCGCTGGGCAGAAAATAGAAAAAGCCGGCACGGGAGTGGACGCGGCCGCTGAGGTTCGCCTCCTGGGCGAGGACTTGAAGTACGTCGGTCGCGGAGGACTCAAGCTTGAAAAGGCGCTCGATCATTGGCGCATCTACGTTGCGGGTAAAGTTTGTCTCGACGTGGGCGCGTCGACTGGCGGCTTTACGGATTGTTTACTGCAAAACGGAGCAGCGCGGGTGATTGCTGTCGACACCGGTCACGGTCAGATCGATTTTCGTTTGCGCCAGGACTCGCGCGTGCATTTATTGGAGAAGACCAACGCGCGGTATTTGACCCCCGAACAAGTCGGTGAAGTGGTGGACTTCGTCGCGATGGATGTTTCCTTCATCTCCGCAACCCTGGTTCTCCCCGCAGTCATCGCTGCAGCATTCCCCGCTTCTCCCGAGGAACGTCAGGGCCGGCAGATGATTGTACTGGTGAAGCCGCAATTCGAGGCAGGCCGGGAACGAGTAGGGAAGGGAGGCATCGTGCGCGACGAGGCCATACAGATGGCTGCAGTGGAGAAGGTGCGCCTCGCTCTGGTGGCACAAGGCTGCGCGCGCACGGACGTGATCGAATCTCCGATTCAAGGCGCGGAAGGGAATCGGGAATTCCTGCTATTTGCTGTTTTCTGACCTTTTTCTCTCGTCGCGAAGCGGTGCACGCAAACCTTTTCCGGCGATTTCGGTACAATTCAAAGTTCACCATGGATATTGGGAAGGCTCCATTCGCAAACGGCAAATCTGCCGCCATCGTTTCCAAGCCGGACAAGGCAGAACTGGCAAACATTGTGCCCGGGCTGGTTGAATGGTTTCGTCAGCGTCAATACCGCATTGTGGTGGACGCAGAGACTGCGCCGTACGCGGCCGGTATCGAAGTTGTGACTCGCGATGAAATGGCCTTGCGGCCAATGAGCCTGGTAGTCGTACTCGGGGGCGACGGAACGTTGCTTTCCGCTGCTCGTTCCATGGCCAAGGTGGGAATTCCAGTGCTGGGTGTGAATTTGGGTTCGCTCGGATTCCTGACCGAAGTGCCCTTGGAGGAACTCTACCCAACTCTGCTGGGTATTGAGGAAGGTTGCAGCAATGTGGAAGCCCGCTCGATGGTTCATTGCGAAGTGTTTCGCAAAGATCTGCGGGTCGCCACTTACGATGCGCTCAACGATATCGTCGTGGGAAAGGCGACCATTTCCCGCCTCAATCATTGCGATGTCTATATTGACGGGGCGTTTGTTTCCGCCTACAAAGCTGACAGTCTGATCGTCTCCAGTCCTACGGGCTCGACCGCCTACTCGCTGGCGGCCGGGGGACCCATCCTGATGCCGTCCGTGGATGCGTTCGTGGTGACGCCGGTTGCGGCTCACTCCCTGACGCATCGCCCTCTGGTGGTGCCCGACACATCGAAGATCGATATCGTGGTCAACACCGGTCCGGATGAGGCCTATCTGAGCATCGACGGTCAGGTTGGAATGCCGATGTACGACGGGGACCGGGTTGCTTGCTGTAAGTCAGAACATCAGGTAAAGCTGCTGCGGATTAAAGGAACATTCTTCGACGTGCTGCGCGCCAAGCTGAAGTGGGGACAGAGGTGAAGGATAGTTGGCGCGTTCTTGTTCCACCTGCACGTAATCTTGCAAAATAAGAGATAAGAATGAAATTCGGAATCCTATTTCTGAGTTGTGCGCTCTCCAGCATTCTGTTGGCTCAGGCTAAACCGGCGGCCGATCTTATTATCATCAACGCCAAAGTTTGGACCGTGGACAAGGCGAATCCGACCGCCGAGGCAGTGGCTGTTCTAGGCGATCGCTTCATCGCCGTCGGCTCGAACGCCGATGTGGAAGTTTTGCGGAGCCCGGCCACAAAAGTGATCAATGCGGGTGGCAAACTGCTTCTGCCCGGCTTCAATGATGCGCACGTGCACTTCGTTAGCGGTGGCATGCAACTCGACTCCGTACAACTCAACGACGCCGCCAGCGCGGATGAATTTGTCCGGCGAATTGCCGAACGGGCGAAGAGCACGCCAAAAGGAGAATGGATTCAAGGGGGCGATTGGGACGAGACGAAATGGAGCCCGCCAGCTCTGCCTACCAGGCAGCTGATTGACCCGGTGACCCCGAATAACCCGGTGTTCATCAGTCGCTACGACGGCCACTCGGCAGTGGCGAATTCCGCCGCGTTGCGGTTGGCGGGCGTCACGTCCAAAACTCCTGATCCACCTGGCGGTGCAATCGTCCGGGGTGCGCAGGGCAATCCTACGGGCGATCTGAAGGACGCGGCGACTGACCTCGTGCTCAAGATAATTCCTCCTGTGACTCATGAGCAGCGCCTTCGCGCCATGAGGCGCGCTTTGGAGCACGCGGCCCATGTTGGCGTGACCAGCTTTCAGGACATGAACGATGAGAATGATAGTTTTGACGATATCCGCGCCTACGGGGAATTGTTACAGAGCGGGGACTTGACGGCGAGGGTGTATGTGGCCCCGGGGATCGCTGATTGGCAGGAACTGACTGAGGTTGGAATTCGGCACGCCTTCGGCTCTTCGTTTTTGCGTACCGGTGCACTGAAGGGATTTGCAGACGGTTCCCTGGGTTCCCGCACAGCATATTTTTTTCAGCCGTTCAGCGACGATCCCAACAACTCGGGTTTGCTTGGCAAGCAGATGCAACCACTTTCGCAGATGCGAGACCGGATGATGCAGGCAGATGCCCATGGTCTGCAAATCTGTACTCATGCCATCGGCGACCGCGCGATTTCAACGGTACTCGATCTGTACACGGATTTGGACAAAGCTCAGCCGGGAGTCGACCGGCGGTTCCGCATTGAACATGCGCAGCATATGGCGGAGAAGGATTTCGCCCGCTTTGCACAATTGAATGTGATTGCGTCGGTCCAGCCCTACCACGCCATCGACGACGGACGCTGGGCTGAAGCCTATATCGGCCACGACCGCGCCAGCCGGACCTATGCTTTCCGTACGTTGCTGGATCACGGAGTGCGCTTGGCATTCGGAACCGATTGGGATGTGGCACCGCTTAACCCGATGTTGACGGTGTATGCCGCGGTGACCCGCGCAACGCTCGATGGGAAGAATCCAAACGGATGGTTTCCCGAACAGAAGCTGACTGTAGCCGAAGCGGTCGAGGCGTACACCATGGGCTCGGCATACGCTGAATTTCAGGAACGGGAAAAAGGGTCAATTACACCGGGAAAACTGGCGGATATGGTTTTGCTCAGTGACGACATCTTCTCGATCGATCCGGCCAAGATTCGCGATGTCAAGGTTCTGAAAACGATTGTCGGCGGAAAAGTTGTCTGGGATCAGGATCGCAAGAAAGAGTATTCCACGGCAAACTAAACTTCATTGCGAAGCACGTCTGCGATGGTTTCGCGTCTCCGGATCACCTTGGCTGATTTTCCATCCACTAACACTTCCGCCGGGCGCCGCCGAGTATTGTAGTTCGAGGCTAGCACCATTCCGTAAGCCCCCGTGTCGAGCAGGGCGAGCAGATCCCCTTCTTCTATGAGCGGCAATTCACGATCGCGGGCAAAGAAGTCTCCGGTCTCGCAGATCGGCCCAACGACATCCACAGTCTCGTACGGAACTTCTTTCAATGATGCTTCGGATGACCGGACGGAGACGATTTCGTGATGAGCCCGATATAGGGAAGGCCGCAACAAATCATTCATGGCCGCGTCGACCACCAGAAACTTCTTCTTGCCGTTGGTTTTCTTGTACAGCAAGCGCGTGAGCAGCACCCCGGCTGGTCCGACGATAGAACGCCCTGGTTCGAGTAGAAGGTGTACCTTCAAGCCCTTCAGCGGTGTCAGCAACGCATTTGCGTAGGAAGCCACCTGTTCGGCAAAGCCGGGCAAACTGTAATTGTCGTAAGCGATACCAAGTCCGCCGCCGGCATCCACATAGTTGATCGTATGACCGTCCGCCCGCAGAGCCCGCGTCAGTTCAGCAACTCGTTCCGTGGTTGCCGCGAAGGGCTTCACATCGGTGATCTGTGAACCTATGTGGACGCTCACGCCGGCAATCTCCACAAACTTCATTGCTGCCGCTCGAGCATACAACCCGCGAGCCTGCTCAATTGGGATGCCGAACTTGTGTTGGTGCAAACCGGTGGAAATATACGGATGAGTTTCGGCGGAAACGTCCGGATTTACGCGCAATGCAATCCGGGCTTTCCTCTTCGTTCGAGCGGCGCATTCCGCGAGCGCAGACAACTCCGATTCGCTTTCTACGTTGAACAGCAGGACCTGGACCTTCAACGCCAATTGCATCTCATCCGGAGTTTTGCCCACACCGGAGAAGACGACTTTTTTCGCGGCTTTCCGGTTGATGCGCAACACTCTCTCCAGCTCTCCGCCAGAGACTACATCGAAGCCGCAACCCATCCCGGCCAGCAAACGCAAAATGCTTAGGTTCGAATTCGCTTTTACCGAGTAGCAGACGGTGTGTGGAACCTTGCGAAAGGCGCGTTCGAAGGCTCGCATGCGCTCACGAATTGCCGATGCCGAGTAAACATATAAGGGCGTGCCGAAGCGCTCTGCTAAACCCGCGAGAGGCACTTGGTCACAATGAAGGATTGACCGGGAAGAGCGCCCCCAAACATCACTGTTCCTCGCACGCCGGTATGAAAAAGCTGGCGGGCGGCCTTGGCCTGGGTTTCCAGCGCGCATCACTTGCGCTTCCCGGGGGTGCCTTTGACGCGAATCGCAACCACGGTCTGATCGTCGAACGCTTCCTCTCCAGACGCGTGTTCGGCCACAGCTTTGAAGATCAACTTCACAACCTCGTCGGCCGAAGCATTGGGGTTCGCTGCAACAATCTCGCCAACCCGCTCGCGCCCGAAGAGTTCTTCCGCTTTGTTACTGGCATCCAGAATGCCATCGCTGAAGAATACGAACATGTCTCCGGCCTTGGCCCGGAAACTCAGTTCATCATAGTCGGCGTCGTCGAACAACCCCAGAGGCAAGCCCGTGGCTTCGATGACCTCGATCTTCCCATCGTGGCAGTAAATCGGGCGCGGCAAGCCAGAGTTGGCTACCTGCAAAGTGCGATTTCGGTCGTCCCATACGGCGTAGATCAGCGATACAAACTGGCCGTCGATGCGACGCTCGCCCAGCGAAAAATTTACGGCAGAGAGCATTTCTGCAGGGCCGGGTTCGATGGGTGCATGGGAACGCAAGATTCCGCTGACCAATGCAGCGTAAATCGCCGCTGGCGCGCCTTTGCCGCTGACGTCGCCAACCACAATGGCTGTGCGCGACATCGAATAGCTGACGAAATCGTAAAGGTCACCCCCAATAGCGCGCGCTGGAACGAACTTCGCTGCTATATCGAGATTTGAGAGCCTGGGCAGCGTCGGTGGTAAAAGCCGGAACTGCAACTGGCGCGCCATTGCCAAGTCACGCTCGAGGCGCTTTTCCTGGCGGGCGATCTGCTCGTAGAGCTGTGCGTTTTCAATCGCAATCGCAACTTGCGCGGCCAGCGTCGTCACAGTTCGTTTGTGATCGTCGGTGAAAAAGCCACGCCTTGTGTGCTCAAGGTCCAGCACTCCGATCACCTTGTCCTGGTAGACCAGCGGCACCGCCAGTTCGGAGCGGGTCTCTGGATTGGCTTTGACATACCGCGGGTCCTTATTTACATCAGGGACCAAGACCGCCTCTTTGTGTTGCGCAGCATAGCCGACCACGCCCCTGCCTAACGGGATTTCATGTTTGAGCTGTATGTTTTCCTGGAATCGCTGCGAAAAACGATGCTGTAGTTTCTCGCCGGCGGCATCGAGCAACAGAATGCTGAACATCTGATAATCGATCAGCCGGCTGAGCAGCTCAGCAATTCGCTTCAGCAACTCGTCCACGTTGAGAATGGATGTGAGCTCGCGCGCAATTTCATTTAGCAACACCAAGGTCCGCGCCTGGCGCGTGGTTCGCGTGTACAAGCGAGCATTCTCAATGCCAACAGCCATCCGCGAAGCGATCAGCGTCAGCAACCGCTTGTGTTCTTCGGTAAAGTGGTTCGGCTGTGGCGACTCGATATCAATAACTCCGATGAGCCGGTTCTTGATGATCAGAGGAACCGCCAACTCTGAGCGCACGTTAGGAACAGCTGAGATGTAGCGGGGATCTGTGGATACATCGTCGATCAGAATTGCTTCCCGCCGTTGCGCTGCGATTCCGGTGACGCCCTCGCCCACTCTGATCCGCATGCGCTCGGCAATTTCCCGCGCATATCCCACCTGAAATCGAAAGTATAGCTCCTGGGTTTTTTCGTTCAGCAGTAGAATGCCAAAGATCTCGTAATCAATGACCTTGCGTACGAGCTCGGCTACGCGACGCAACGTGGTGTCCAGGTCGAGGGTGGTGTTGACCACGTCCGCCACTTCCAGCAGGAGGGGATCGACTTTGGATTGAAAATCAGCTTTGGTTGCAACCATTTCCACTTTCCTATGATATCAGTCGCGGTTCTTGCGCTCTGAGACGTTGCACGCCACGTCTCTACACCTATCCCCTCGCGAGGGGGCTGCTACGTCTAGGGTGTAGCGATCAGCTTTCTCTCGGGACCACGCAGATGTCCGGCAAGTTGCGGTACTTTTCCGCGTAATCTAGCCCGTATCCGACGACGAACTCGTCCGGAATGCTGAAGCCGACATAATCGGCCTTGATCGGTTGTTTTCGTCGCGATGGCTTGTCCAGCAATGCGGCAATGCGGACGGCCTTCGGCTGGTGGCCCAGCACGATCCTTTTCAGGTAGTTCAGCGTGAGGCCGGTGTCCAGGATGTCTTCGACCAGGATTACATTTCGATCTTTCATCGATTGGTCTACGTCTTTGGTCAGCTGCACTTCTCCGGTAGAGTCCCATCCGAACCGCAACTCATGGGCTGGGCTCGGGCGGTTGCCGTAGCTGGAGACACCAATGAAGTCGAAAGTAGCGTCGAGCTGGACTTGTCGTGCCAGGTCGCTGAGGAAAATCGTAGCGCCTTTGAGGACACCCACCAGGATTACGGCTTCCCCCGCGAAGTCGCGCGTGATCTCGGCGCCCATGGCGGCCACGCGATGCGCGATTTGCTCACGCGAGATTAGAACCTTCAGTTCAGTCACGGCGAACTATATTAAACTAGCAGTTGGCATTTAGCACTTAGCATTTAGCCAGCCAGTGTTTCTTGCCGGATTCGATGAGTACTGCTGAAAGGCCAAGTGCTAATTGCCAAGTGCTAAATGCTTGGATTTTCCCAAGACTATGAACCTCAACGGAATCAAACTGACATGGTTAGGCCACGCAACTTTTCGGGTTGAGACACCTGGTGGCAAGACAGTTTTGATCGATCCCTGGGTCATGGGGAACCCTATGTGCCCAGTGAAGGAAAAGAACGTCAAAAAAGTTGACGTGTTGCTCTGCACCCACGGCCATTTTGATCACATCGGAGATGCGGTTGAAATCGCCAAGAAGCACAACCCCCTGGTGGTCGGGATTCCTGAGTTGTGCGGATGGCTGGAAAAAAAGGGCGTAAAACACACAGCGGATATGAACAAGGGCGGCACGCAAACCGTTGGCGACATCAAGGTGACGATGGTGCACGCTGACCATTCCTGTGGCATTCAAGACGGGGACGAAATCGTCTATGGTGGTGAAGCGTGCGGTTACGTCGTCGAGTTCACCAATGGAGTAAAGATTTACCACGCGGGCGACACCAACGTTTTCGGCGATATGCAGATCATCCGTGAGCTTTACGCGCCAGAGATCGCCATGATTCCGATTGGCGACCACTACACGATGGGGCCGCGCGAAGCTGCTTACGCCTGCAAGCTGCTGAAGCCGAAAACGGTTATTCCCATGCACTTCGGAACATTCCCGGTGCTGACGGGAAGGCCGGGTGACTTGCACAAGCTTGCTCCAGAAGTTGAAGTCAGCGAAATGAAACCCGGCGAAACAATTGTGTGATTTTATAGAGTACGGGCGCCTTCGTCCGTCTACGCGAGCGAAGCTCGGTTGTTCTGGAAGGAGAAGAATTGCCGAAGTCGAAAGCAACAAAGCCAGACTGGCAGATGTCCGGAATCACCGCCGGGCCTGTCGAAGACTATCTCTATTCCATGCTTCCTCCACGGGATGAAGTGCTCACGAAAATGGAGGAAGAAGCCGCCAAGCGAAAGATCCCTATCGTTGGCCCGGCCGTTGGCCGCATTCTGCATCAATTGGCACTAATGACTGGCGCAAAAACGGTTTTCGAGATGGGTTCTGCGATTGGATATTCGACTATCTGGTGGGCGCGCGCTGTTGGCGAAGGTGGACTCGTGTTCTACACCGACGGAGATCGCAAGAACGCCGAGGAAGCGCGAGGATATTTCGAGAAAGCAGGTGTCGCGTCGCGAATCAACATGACCACCGGCGATGCCCTGGAAGTTCTCTCCGAACACAAGCAGGAGTTTGACATAATCTTCAACGACGTCGACAAAGAAGATTATCCACGAGTCTTCCGGCTGGCTTTGCCGCGTCTGCGGAGAGGCGGGCTGTTTGTCACGGACAACGTCCTCTGGAGCGGAAAGGTCGCCCAGAAAACGCCGCAGGATGCTTCGACCAAAGCCATTCTCGAGTTCAACCGTTTGCTCTATAACTCTCCAGATCTGTTTACAACAATCCTACCAATTCGCGATGGGGTCGCGGTCGCCGTGAAGAGATAAGTCAGATCGACTTCACCGGAATCATTGTCAAATCTTCTACCAGTCCCACTTCCTTCTGCAGGAATGGTTCCGCATACGTCACGCCTCCCAGGAGGCCATAGAAGCGTGCCATAGCTTCGATGCGAGCGCGAATTTCGGCCTGAGCGGGGAACAGATCCTTACCCGCTTCCTGATCGCTGAACTGCGACTTGTACGCCATCAGCGCTTGGAAACGCGCTTCGAACAGCTCGGTGATGTCAACGACGAACGTCGGCCGGACATCGTAGTAAAGCGTCGCGTAGATGATCTTGAAGGGCCGGTGCGGCTTTGTAGCGCCGGCATCCCCACCAAAGTCCAGCTTGGCCAATCCCGCCAGAAAGCAGGCTTCATATCCCAGTGCCGACGCGGTGTAATGATCTGGATGGCGGCCTTTCCAGTAGGGAAGAATCACAACTCGGGGACGCTGTTCGCGGATTACGCGCGCCACTTTCAGCCGGTTTTCGAAAGTGTTCTGAAAGTGTTCTCAACCCGCCCATCCGGGATATCGAGAGCCTGCCTCCACGAGACGCGTAGTATCTTCGCGGCTTCCGCCGCCTCTTGCGCACGGTCCTCGGCGGTGCCCCGCGTCCCCATCTCTCCCTGAGTGAGATCTAGGATGCCGGTGCGCCGCCCGTGCTGTGCCATTTTCAGCAGCGTCCCCCCGCAAGTCTGTTCGACGTCATCGCGATGAGCAGCGATGGCGAGGACATCTAACGGCGCAGCGTCAGTGGAAGGAGTGGATATCAGTCGAGGCTTCCTTGTTCCAAGACCACATTTTCACGAACAATCAAACGATGAGCAGCCATTTCCTTCAACGTGGGAAGAACGCGGTTCACGTGCTCGTCCGTATCCACGAAGATGATGATTACCGGAAGCTTTCCCCCGGCATCGACCAGGTGGCTGGTTTGAACCCGGTGCCGGCCAAGAAACCCCGCCACGGCATGAATTGCGGTTGCCGCGTATACGTTTTCCTGGCGCAAGTAATTGAGGATCTCCACGTGCAACGGCCGGTGATGCCACTGGTCGGCTTCGTTGAGATAGATCGTGACTTGAACTGCCATCGCGTCTGGCATTTTACAGCACTCGCGCCAGAGCCATGCCGGCTAGCGCCCCCCCCAGGCATAACAAATTGTTGGTGAGCACGTTCGCGAGCATGAGAAGCCATTGTCCTTGTTCGAAGTACGCCATGGTTTCAAAAGCGTAGCTTGAGAATGTGGTAAACGAACCGCAGAAGCCGATCACGACCAGCAGGCGCCAGCGCGGATCGGCCAGCACTCGTTCCGTCGTCCAGATCACGAAGAAGCCAACGATCAAGCTGCCTGCGATGTTGATGAAGAGCGTCCCGTAAGGAAAGACGGGGCCCAATTCTTTGGCCGCGAATCGGCTTAAGAGATAACGGGCATTAGCGCCGACGATTGCGCCGAGAGATATGACGAGCAGGTCGATCACGATGGAGTTCTCCCTACAAAATTTGTAGGAGTTATCAGCCGGAGGATATCAGTTCGACCCAGGCGGTTATGGCGAACTCCATCGCCGGAGTCATCATATCAAAATCTGCTTTGTCGCGCCCCAGCCCCTCTGACGGCCAGGTTACCGGCGCTACTTCTTTCTTTCCACCAGGAATCGCGCTAGCGCCTTCAGCGTATCGGCTTGTGAACCAAAGATGTCTAGGGAATCCAAGGCAGTTTCCACCAGCGCATCGGCTTTCTTCACAGACTCGTCGATGCCGAACAGCGCTGGATACGTCGCTTTTTCCGCGGCCGTGTCCTTGCCAGCGGTCTTTCCCAGTTGCTCGGAAGTCTGGGTGACGTCGAGTACGTCATCCACGATCTGAAAGGCCAACCCGATGGATTTTCCGAAAGTCCTCAACTTCTCAACCGCATCATGATTCGCTCCCGCGTAGAGTCCACCGCTGACCACGCTGGCCGTGATCAGCGCGGCGGTTTTCGAGCGATGGATGTACTCCAGCATGTTCAAATCTGGCTTAGTGTGCTCGGCTTCCAGATCGACAACCTGGCCGCCGATCATGCCGTCCACGGTACCGGTGGCGCGAGCAATCTCTTCGATGATGCGCACGCGGGCTTCTGCCGGACAGCGCAACCGCGCCAGCGTTTCATACGCTTGAGTTTGCAGCGCATCTCCCGCCAAAATTGCGATTGCCTCGCCAAAAACCTTGTGGCAAGTGGGGCGGCCGCGGCGTAGGTCATCGTTGTCCAGCGCCGGAAGATCATCGTGGATCAAGGAATACGTGTGAAGCATCTCCAGTGCGGCGCCCAGGTCTTCGATTCCGGCGGGACGGGAACCGGCGACCATCCGCCCGGCTTCCATGCACAGAATCGGACGCAACCGCTTGCCTCCGGCGAAAACACTGTGGCGCATCGCGCGATGGATGGAAACTGGATGCTGTGTTGCCGGCGGCAACAGGCGTTCCAGTGCTGTGTCAGTCAGCTCTCGGCCTGCCTCCAGGGTGTCTTTGAGCATGACGGTGAGTATAGCAAGTGCGCTTTGGTCTTTGCGGTCACGACCATGGTCGCAAAATAAAAGGACGCCGACGGGCGTCCTTGATTGTTAGCGGTTATTTCTATGCGGCTGCGGAATTCGTGATGGAGGCATTTCGCAACGCGGTACGGACGATGCCCCGGGTATCGGATGGAGGACAAACGTCGGCAGCCCCGGCGTTCACCGCCGCCGTCCACATGTCTTCGTCAGCCAGTCGATGGGTGCAAACGATGCAGGCTGTTGGAAACTCACGGGACAGGCGTTCCACATCGGAAATCGAAGCTGTCTCCATGTCCAAAATAGCAATCCCGGCACGGTGCTTGGCAATGCTGCTGCGCAATTCCCCCAGGGACTGGACCTGGCGGACCGAACTGAAGGTGTTGGCTAGGGCGGAGACGAGAGACTGCGCTACCCTCGAATCGCTCTGGAGGAGTACCACATTGAGAGGCTGCATTACTTCCCTCTGGCTTCTACCGCTAGGCACGGCAACCGGGCTGTGACGCCATGGCACGAGGAGTGAACGCGTCACAGACGTTAATACTCATTGAGCGGTGTAGCGACCGATGTGGCTCTTACCTCTTCGAGGCCACACTCTCGATCAAGGGCTCAAACGGCTCAGCCTGGAGTTTCCCGTTTTGCTTCAGCAGGATTTCCACTTTGCCCTCGGCCTGCTCCAACTCTTTCCGGCAAGTGGCTGAGAGTTGCATGCCTTCCTCAAAAAGCGTCAGAGACTTCTCCAAGGGCACTTCACCCTTTTCAAGCTCCTGCACGATCTTCTCCAGACGCTGGAGGCAATCTTCAAATTTTGCCAACGGGGTTTTCTGCTCCTGGAGCTATTCTAATCCACTTACGGGCGGAATGCGTCCAGTAGAAAATGCATTTTAAAAAAGATTTAACAAACCCTAAACCGAAGTGGGACGAGATGCCCCGAGGAATAATGCAGAGTCAATCGGCGCCAGCGCCCCTACCTCCTAAAGCCTCAAGAACATCTACAGCCAGGCTATAGCGGCCCATGGGCGCGCTGATCTGCGCTCCCTGCGCCATCCCGCGTACCGCAACCAACATCTCGCGCGCGATAGCGACGCCTTCTTCTCTTGCGGCCTCCGGGGTTTTCGCTGCGGCCATGCGCCCAAGAATCGAGTCCGGGACCGAGACTCGGAGTTCGTTCTTCATGAATTCCGCATTGCGCACGCTGACAAGCGGCCAGATTCCGGCAACCACCGGAATTCGGCAGTGCTCAATTCGGCGCAGAAAGCTTTCCAGCAAGCTGAGATCAAAGACGGGTTGGGTCACCACATACTCGGCGCCCGCCTGCACCTTGTACTCGAAGCGCCGGATCTCTTCGTCCATATCGCTCAGCCCCGGGTTGGCGCCGACTCCGATTACGAAGCTCGTTCCCGTTCCAATCGGGTTGCCACCAATGTCCAGGCCGCGATTCAGGTTGTGAACGATGTTGACCAATCCGATCGCGTCTACGTCGAACACGGCGGTGGCGTCCGGATAGCTGCCCATCTTCGGCGGATCGCCGGTAATGCAGATCAGATTGCGAATGCCCGTGGCCGCGGCCCCCAGCAAGTCCGATTGAATACCGAGCACATTACGGTCGCGGCAGGTGTAGTGCAGGATTGCCTCGATGCCCACTTCCTGCTGGATGAGCAACGACAGTGCCTGATTACTCATGCGCGCCGAGGCCCGCGGACTATCTGGGACGTTGATTCCGTCCACGCCCACCGACTTGACGAAGCGCGCACCTTCGATTTCCTTGCGAATGTCCGTTCCTTTGGGGGGAACAATCTCGACCATGGTCAGGAATTCGCGAGAGGCAAGCTTGGCCCCCAACCGGGAACGGTCCTCGATCGCCACAGCAGGAGTCGTAGCAGGTTTGGCCTGGGCGGGGGATGGCGCAGAGGTCACCTTGGCGCGCGCGTCTCCGACCCTCAACGCCGATTTCATCACCCGGATGTGGTCCGGAGTCGTACCGCAACAGCCGCCCACGATGCGTACCCCCGCAGCCACGAACTTGCGGGCATAACTGGCCATGTATTCCGGGGAGCAAAGATAAATATTCCGGCCCTCGACGGAACGTGGCATGCCGGCGTTGGGTTGCGCCGCCAGGGGCAGGGAAGTTGCAGCTCGCATGCGCTCAACTGCGTCGAGCATCGCTACCGGTCCCACGCTGCAATTACAGCCTATGACGTCCGCACCCCACTCTTCCAGCCGTGGAGTGAACGCCTCCGGGGTCGAACCGTCGAGACAATTTCCATCTTCGTCGATGGTGACGTGCGCCACAACGGGAATCTTCGGATTGACATCACGCGCTGCCAGTATTGCTTGATGAAGTTCTTCCAGGTAGCCGAAGGTTTCCAGCATCAGCAGATCCACTCCGCCTTCGACCAGGGCCGCAATCTGCTCGCGGAAGGCCGTACGGGCCTCCTCGAAAGATGTCTTGCCCAGCGGTTCGATCCGCACACCTAGTGGCCCGACCGATCCGGCTACCCAGACGTCAAAGCTCTTGGCGGCTTCGCGCGCCAGCCGCGCTCCCGCAAAGTTGATGTCGCGCACCTGGCTAGCCATGCTGTGCCGCGCCAGGCGGAACGAATTCCCACCAAAAGTATTGGTTTCAATAATCTCTGCACCTGCCTGCAAATACTCGTGGTGAATACCCCGAATCAGGTCAGGTTGAGAAACGTTCAACTCGTCATAGCAGCGATTGATGAAGATTCCCTTGGCATAGAGCAGGGTTCCCATCGCGCCGTCGCACAGGACAGCGGATTGTTTTATTCGGGTCAGTAGATCAGTAGCCATTCTCTCCAGAATACAAGAGGACTGTTGCTTTTGCATATCGGCGACGGGCAGGTCGGACCACGCGCCAAATTCTCCGAAGTCGCTCTGTTATAATCCGGTTTCTTGGATCTAAATCTCTGTCCCTCATGCTCTTCGGAGTCCCAGGTTTGAAGAGAATCTTAATCAGCATTTTTGCGCTCATAGTTGCCAGTGTGACCATTATTTCCTGCGGAAGCAGTAATTCCTCGAGCACTACGACGACTCACAAGCCCAGCGGAATCAAGTTCCGGGTCTTCATTTCGAATCCCCTCTTCCCGCAAGGGAATGGTACCGGAGCCGTGTTGAATACGCAGGTGCTGAACATTGTGGATGCAACGTTAGACCAGCTTGCCCTCACTTTTTTTGTTCCTTTGACGGGCATCAGCCTGCAGCCCTCGCTCATGACACTCGCCCCCAATGGAAAGTACACGGCGGTGTTCAGCCCCAATGGCAACTCCGTGGCGATCGTCGACAACGCGACTGAAGCCGTAGCAGTCCCGACCGGATCCACCACGCCATTGCCTGCCATCACATTACCCGGCCTTACCGAGAGCCTCGTGGTCAGTAATTTCGCGACGACTGCCTATGCCGCCGTTCCCACGGCCCCGATCGCCGGACAGTCTCCGGGAGCCGTCGTGGTGATGAGTTTACAAACCGGGTCCGTATCCGCAACCATCCCCGTGCCTGGTGCGCACTTCATCGTGCTCAGCCCGGACGGTAACCACCTCCTGGTGTTTAGCGACAACTCCGACGTCGTAACCGTGATTACGACACCGTTGATCGGTACCGCCACCGATCCGCGGAGTTACATTACCGGCTTTGACCGGCCGGTGTGGGGCATTTTCGCCAGCAACACCACGGCTTACATTTTGAATTGCGGCGCCCAATGCGGCGGGACTGCGGCAGGAGTCAGCGTCGCCGACGTGGGCGCCTCTACTGCGACGAGCACAACTCCGGTAAGCGCCGCCACTTTTGGTTTGGTGAGCGGTTCCACGCTGTACGTGGCTGGAACTCCACCCGGAACGAATACTTGTACTGGAAGCGTAACGAGGGCCACTACCTGCGGCAGGCTGACTGCCATTAATACCAACTCGATGACCGTTAGTGGTTCGGCAATCATCACGGATGGCTACCACAGTCGCATGCAGATAAGCCAGAACGGGCAACTCTTCATCGGCTCCTACGGCTGCAGTAATGTCAATCTCGCCGGTGGCGAGGTTCGCGGCTGTTTATCCATCTTCAACACAAATACTGGCGGCGTCGTGATTCCCCCAAGCAACGGTAACGTAACTGGCCTTCAACAAATCACCGGACGCGATACGGTTTACGTTATCCAGAACGCCGGGCTGGGCATCTACGACACGACCACTGACAGGTTGCAGGTGACCCCGTCCAACGGTAACAATAACGATGGCCAGATTGATGTCGTCGGCCAGCCGTTCGACGTGAAGCTGGTAGATTGAGAGAGCTTCACGCTGTGACTTCCAATGCGTACTTGCCTCAATCTGCTCGTTGCCCTTTCCATTCTGACGGAGTCGGCCAGCGCCCAGGCCCCTGTCGGTACGACAACCGTATTTCATAGCGATCACCAGCCCATCACGATCGAGCGCTTCGATCCTAAGAACGGAAGCGCTCACCTGCCGATATTGCTGGTGCACGGTGGAGGAGGGCCGCAAGGGGATTGGAGAAAGAATGGAATTCTCGAGGCGCTGACGACGGCCGGATACTCTGTCTTCGTTCCTCACTTTTTCGATGGCCCCGGGCAGTGGAGTCCTTCGGTTAAGCCGCAGATGTTCCTTGCCTATATCAAGACCTTGAACGATGCCACTCGTTACATTGCGGCGCAGCCGGAAATCCGAAATAAGGGAATCGGGGTCGTCGGCTTCTCGCTGGGAGGCTATCTGGCACTTGCTCTCGCGGAAGAGGAACGCAGCCATCCTCCGCCGTTGCGTTCGCCGGAAATCAAGGCCGTGGTCGAGTTCTTTGGCGGAATGCCAGGCTTCGCGGAAGAGCGTTTCACCACTATGCCGCCGGTATTAATCCTGCACGGTGAAGACGATGACGTTGTCCCCGTCAGCAGTGCCTACGAATTGGAAAGACTGCTCAAGAACAAAGCGGTCCCCTACGAGATCAAAATTTACCCGCATCAGGGCCACAGCTTCAGCGGCGACGCGGTGGAGGATTCCAGGAAGCGGACAGTTTCGTTCTTGTCCGCTCACTTGCATTAGACGACTCGCGAGCCTGAAACCGTTCTACCTCTCCGGCTCCAGCACCAACTCATGCACCCGCGCCTTGTCCACCGCCGGCCCGGAAAACGGCCATGCGAAAGTGAAGCCCTCATACCAGGCGTTCCACTGGTCCAAGTAATAAGGGCTGAGCAGATTCCCCGCTTCGCCCGTCACCAGATTCAGAGTGGACTGATCGAGATTCGCGAGATCAACCGTCATTCGTTCCGACGGTCCGTGGCTGCGCGATACCGCCTTTACGGTGTATTCGCTCCCCGATTGCGGCAGCAATCCGGGTCCCGTCCAGCGGCGCAAAAGCGGAATTCTGCCATAAATCGGGTGCTGAATATCGACGGGATGAAAATTCCCCCACTTCCAGGAGTTGAGATCTTGCGGCGCATCCGAACCGTGTGACGGATTCGAATCGACGGCGGCCTCAACCGCTGCGGTTAGAAGTTCGTCATAGTTCGGGTAGGTCTCGGGTAACCAGCGCTTCGGCTGATGCTCGATCACGTTCTCCAACCAGACCGTGCTCATCATCCACTGGTAGCTTTTCCAGCTAAGAGTCGTTTCCAGTTCTTTAGGATCCTTCGGTGCTACGCCCAGCTTGGGCTCGAGCAACAGACGGGTTAATTCCTGGCGCGCCTCAACTGCGATCGTGGGTGCTGGCGAGTTCTCAATCATCCTTCCGTCCCACTGACGTAGAATCTCTGCCGCCGCCTTTGCCCGAACCGAGGGATTCTTCGCGTGGTCCACTGCATACACAAACCGCTCCCCGAAAAAACGATCCGGATCGGAGTAAACATCGGTTTCGAGCGTCAACATATCAGCCGCAGAAAATTTCTTGCCCGACTCCAGGACGCGATAAATGCGAGCCGACCGCCAGGGGGCTCCCCATTCCGTGCTGAGGGAATATTTATACCCGTCCGGCGTGATCCGGCTGTTTGCCGTTGCGATGATTCCGGATGGCGGATTGAATATGCTGGGCAGCTTCTCAAACGGAACGTAGCCTACCCATTCGTGAGCATTATCGCTTCCGTTTTCCGGCAGACTGCCGTCGCCCGCAGCCCGGATGGGAATCTTTCCGGTAGCCTGATAGCCGATGTTGCCATCGACGTCGGCATAGACAACGTTTTGGCCGGGCGCGTCAAACTCTGAAAAAGCACGCCTGAACTCTTCCCACGTCTGTGCCGAATCGACCGAGAAGATTGGATTGCGCGTGCCATCGTACAAAGTCCAACGGAGTGCCAACTTGCGCGTCTCACCCGGGACCATGTCGGTAACGATCGGTCCATGGCGCGTCAATACCACATCTACAGTTACATCCGGCTTGTCCTTCGCGTGAATGACCTCAAGACGATGCTCCGGCAGTTTCCATCCCTCCGGCGTCAGATATTGCCCGTCCGAGTTGAAGGTCTCAACGTAGACGTCCTCAACCGTCGGCCCTAGATTGGTGAATCCCCAGGCGATGCGCTGGTTGTGCCCGACAATCACATACGGATATCCCGGGAGCGTAACTCCAGCCACATCGAAGTTGGCGGACGCGCAACGCAGATGAGCTTCGTACCACAGGTTCGGCATCTGATGGTGCAGATGCATATCATTCGAAAGCAAAGGCTTGCCCGAAACTGTGAGCGCCCCCGAGACCACCCAATTATTCGAGCCCAGAACTAAGGCCGGCTCGTCAAAAAACATTTTCAGCGTCGACGGCAACGCGGGAATATCCTTTCGCGGCGTCAATCCGGTAACTGAGCTGTCCGTGCCCGAATCATCGTCTTCATCTTCATCATCGTTCTGATCGTTGCTCTTGATCTCTTGATCGAGCGTGGGCCGCGATACCGTGGGCGGGCGGTCGTGCCAGGAAGAGTTCACATACAGATCGGCGGTTAACTCCGGTCCCAGCTTGGCCAGAATTTTCTCCCGCACCAGAGCATGGCGCGGACTCGTGCTCAAATCCTCGACCATTTGGACTCCGATCAGAGCCGAGTCTTCAGGCGTCCACGCACGAGGCGAGTACCGCAGAATGCGAAATTCCAACGGCAACCCATCACGATGCGCCTCAATGTATGCGTTCACTCCCCGCGCGTAAGCTTCGAAACGAGAGCGATCCTCGGCCGGCAGGCTTTCTACCGTTTTTTGAGCAACGACTTTGAGTCCGAGGATTCTCTGTTGCCGATCGTGCTCCAGATAACCGCTGCCGAAAACTTCCGACAGCTCTCCCGCTGCGAACCTTCGCATTCCGTCCATCTGAAACAATCGGTCTTGCGCAGTTACGTAACCTTGAGCGAAAAAGAGATCATTGAAGTTAGCGGCATCGATGTTGGGCACTCCGTGCCCATCGCGAATAACTTTCACTGGCGCCGCAGGACCCAATACTCGAAGCCTGCCGTCCATTTGTGGTAAAGCAGACCGTGCTATCGAATAAAACCAGCCGCAGAGGCCAAGCACGGCCAGCAATATCAGGCTCAGAATGAAAGCAACCACCCGCAAAATTCGCAGACGGGGACGAGGATAGGCCAGACTAGTGACGGTCGTCATAACGGACACTCGATTCTAGGGCCTGCCTGCGCCGTAAGACAAACGCCAAGCAAGGGCGTCGTCCTGAGGACAGCTCCGGCTGGACGAAGATCTCGCGGGCAATGCAACGGAACTGTTCCCGCGAAAAAGTTGGCTCATTTCGCAAAGGTCAGTATGATTCAGGAGATCGCCAAGGTTTGCCGAAAGCCATGCTGCAAAAGCGCATTGACGACCAGCCCAGCATCTCCCCCGAGATGGTCCGCGAGGCGCAGCAGATTTTGCATCGGCATCTCAAACGGGTCGGCCTGAAACATACGGCGCAGCGCGATACCATCCTTCGAACCTTCCTCGAAACCCGCGAGCACCTCTCTACTAACGAACTGCACCGGCTGGTGCAAAAGAAAGATGTCAGGATCGGTTTCACCACGGTTTACCGCACCTTGAAACTGCTGGCGGAATGCGGCCTGGCCAGCGAAGTCGCTTTTCATGACGGCATCGCCCGCTACGAGCACCAATACAACCGCCGCAGCCACCACCACATGGTCTGCACCGGGTGTGGCAGTTCGGTAGAATTTTTCTCGCCCGAGGTCGATGGTCTCGAGCAGGAGATCGGAAACCGATACCATTACGCAACCACTCGCCACACCTTTCAGATTTATGGAGTCTGCGAGGACTGCCGCAAGAAGAACGCTTCGCGCCGCCTGGCCTAAGAAAAACCATGCCCATCACCTGTCCACAATGTCACGCTCAAATGCCCGACAATGTTGCCTTTTGCCCCGGTTGCGGTCGCAGGATGTGGGTCCCAGGCCAGGATGCAAAGAGGCCTGCGGCCAGCCCGCCTGTGATCCGCACGCCTCCCGTGCCACCCGTAAACGTGGCTCCCGTGAGCGTGCCCAGTCAGTTCAAGGACAATCTGCTCGCCGCGTTGGCCTACATCACATTCATCCCCGCGACGATTTTCGTGCTCATTGAGCCCTTTAAGCGCAATCGGTTTATTCGGTTTCACTCCTTCCAGTCCATCTTCCTGACGGTCGCTACAATCATGATCGCAATCGCTTTGCGAATCCTCTATTCCATACTTACGCTCATCCCGGTTGCGGGGTACCTGCTGGCATGGCTGGCGTTAGCCGTCGCCGTTCTGGGCTGGGGAATTCTCTGGCTGGTGCTGCTGGTCAAGGCCTTGCAGGGTCAGACCTTCCGGCTGCCTGTGATTGGAAGCCTCGCCGAAAAGGCCTAGAGGGCTGCGTCAGCCACCCAGCGCGATTTTGTTTGCCTTGGGGATGCATTTCTGCTAAGGTGCGCCCGTTCTGCGGATCTTGGTCAAAACGAATGCTTGAAGGGGGACGTCATGGCTTTTTGCACGGTGTGTGGTGCTCAAACACCAGATGGTTCCACGATTTGTCCGGCCTGTAGCCGCTCCGGAGCTCCAGCGGCGCGGCCTGCCGCAGCCACTGCGGGCGGGCTGACCGACAACGTAGCCGGGATGCTGGCTTACGTCACGATCATTCCCGCAATCATCTTCCTAGTCATCGAGCCTTACAACCGGAGCCGATTTGTCCGCTTCCACGCCTTCCAATGCATCTTTTTCCATATTGCGTGGACTGCCTTATGGATTGTGCTGAGCATCATCGCTCACATTCCTTTCCTCGGTTGGCTGACCATCCTCATATGGCCTCTGGTCGGCTTGGCGGGCTTCGTGATCTGGATCATCCTCCTGCTCAAGGCCAATCAAGGGCAGATGTGGAAACTGCCGTTCATCGGGGACTTGGCTGAGAAACAAGCGGGCGCCTAGTCTGCAGCATTTTTGCGAAAGCCTCTCATACCCCTCCTGCCCGAGGGAGATCGGCATCTTCTTGTCCGCTATCGACGTTACTCCGTGTTGAGCCGCTGATCAGGCATTTTTCGCTTGACATGGGCGGCGAGCTACATCAGTATTAACACGTTTTAATAAGGCGTTTCTCGCATTTTTAATCACTGTCCGTAGGGTGGCCGGCTCGATTTTCCATTTGCTTCAAATATCAGGGAGTTGGATATGAAGTCCCGTCTCTTGTGGTTCTGTATCTTTGCATTCTGTGTTCCCGTCGCACTCTTTGCGCAGGATACCGCGTCAATCACCGGGACTGTGACCGACTCAACCGGAGCTGCAATTCCTGGCGCTCAAGTGACTCTCACCAGTGTGGAGCATGGCATCAATCGTTCCGCATCCAGCAACTCGACCGGCGATTACCTGTTTGCCGCGTTGCCCATCGGGTCGTATAACCTGACCGTGGCGGCATCTGGCTTCAGGAGGTTTCAGGCGGCGGGCATTGTCCTGCGAGTAGCTCAGAAATCCCGCGTCGATGTCGCGATGCAGGTCGGCGCCGCCAGCACTGAGGTTACGGTGCAGGGAGCCACTGTCGCCCAGGTGGAAACTCAATCCTCTGATCTTGGAGGCACAGTCACCGGCAAGGAAATCAGCCAACTCGAGCTGAATGGCCGAAATTTTACCCAGCTCATCACCCTGGTGCCCGGAGTCAGCAATCAGACGGGGCAAGATGAGGCGGGAGTAGGCGTTTCAGGGAACGTTTCCTTCAGCGTGAACGGCGGCCGCACCGAATATAACAACTGGGAAATGGACGGCGGTGATGCCATGGATAACGGCAGCAACTCAACGCTGAATGTCTATCCCAGCATTGACGCCATCGCCGAATTCAAAGTGCTGACCTCCAACTACGGCGCTCAGTATGGCCGCAACGGCTCCGGCACGGTTGAGGTCGAGACCAAGTCAGGCACCAGCCAATTCCACGGCGACGTGTATGAATTCGTCCGCAACGACGCCTTCAACGCCACGCCCGAGTTCCAGACTGCCCCTCCGGCCTACAAGAAGAACGATTTTGGTTTCACCATCGGCGGGCCTGTCTTTATTCCAGGACACTACAACACCAGCAAGCAGAAAACGTTCTTCTTCTGGTCGGAAGAGTGGCGCCGCGAGGTTGTGCCCGCCACGGGTTTTTTTAGCGTGACCACGGTTCCTACGCTGCCCGAGCGCGGCGGGAATTTCAGCGATGTGTGTCCGGCCGCGGGTTCGCCGGTCGACACTACCAACTTCCCCAACTGTCCGGTCAATCCCCAATCGGGCGCCTATTTCCCGGGTAATCAGGTGCCGATCGCAAATACCACAACGGTGAACAGTCTGCTGGCCATGATTCCTACTCCGAATTCCGGTCCGAACGCCTGGTTTGCGACCCCCTCGCTTCCCACCAACTGGCGGGAAGAACTCTTCCGCGTCGATCAGAACATCAACGACAAAGTACGTGCGACTTTCCGCTACATCCACGACTCCTGGGACCAGGACTACCCCGTTCCGTTGTGGACGAGCGGAACCAGCTTTCCCACCATTCAAACCAACTTCAACGGCCCCGGTGTCAGCATGGTGGCGCGAGTCACAGCTACTGTTTCGCCCACGCTGCTCAATGAATTCGTCGCCAGTTACACCACGGACCATATCACCACGAGTTTGATCGGGCCGTGGCAGCGGCCCTCGGGATTTCCACCGATTGGAATCTATGACAATGGTTTTGGCGGCAAGGTGCCCGGCATTAGTCTGGCGGGTGGCCAGTATAACTTCGCCGAAGATCCGGGCTATGTTCCCAACGGACCCCTGAATTCCAATCCGACTTTCACATTCCGTGACAACGTCAGCAAGAGCATCGGCGAGCACAATCTCCAGTTTGGAATCTACGTAGTGAATGCTCACAAGAACGAAATCCCGCAGCCGAGCTATGGCGTGAACGGCTTTTTGCAATTCACTACCGGCAGCGCGATTACGACCGGAAATCCATTTGCTGATATGCTCCTGGGAAATGTCGATACCTTCACCCAGGAACAAGCTGCGCTCAAGATGCACGAGCAATACAACGTCTTCGAACCCTATTTCCAGGATGATTGGCACGTCACCTCGCGACTGACGTTGAACCTCGGTTTACGGATGAGCTTTTTCGGAACGTATTCGGAAAAGAACAACCTGGCCTGGAATTTTGATCCCGCACGCTACGTTCCCGGCGCGAGCAGCGTGGACCCAAGCACGGGCCTGGTCATCGGCAATCCGTTCAACGGATGGGTGGACTGTGGCGTTACCCCCGGAGTTCCCAAAGGCTGCATGGCCAATCACTGGTGGAACCCGGCGCCCCGCATTGGTTTTGCTTTTGACCCTCTGGGGAACGGGAAGTGGGCTATTCGAGGTGGTTACGGCATCTTCTTTGAGCACACGAACGGCAACGAGGCCAATACAGAGTCGCTCGAGCAGTACAACATCAATACCCAGACCAGCAGCGTCGTGAATGTGGCGGGATATGCCAATCTGAATCCGAGTCTCCTCGGCGGTGGCACGACTCCATTATCTTTTGTGTCGATTCCGAGCAAAGCCACGTGGCCCTACATGCAACAGTGGCATCTCGATGTGCAGCACGATTTAGGCAAGAACACAATTGCAAACCTGGCCTACGTCGGCAGCGGAGGGGTACATTTGACGCGTTCGTATGAGTACAACCAGATGCACTCGGTTCCAGCGAGCCAGAACCCCTATGCGCCCGGCCAATTGATCGCGGCCTCCGACTGCAGTTGGGGTCCAGGCAACAGCCAGCCCAATGTGGTTGTTGACGCATATGGTGTTCCCGAGAACGCCGTGACTTCTTATGGCACGCCCATCCCCTACAACCCGCCAGCCCCCGGTGGGGTTCCGTCCGGCGCAGCTGTCAATCTTTTTGTCGCTTGCGGCAACAATGCCAATCCGTTCCTGCCGTTCGCAGGAATCGGAAGCATCACCCGCAAGGATCAGACTGGATCGTCGAATTACAACGCGCTGCAAGCTTCCTTGCGCCACAGCATAGGTGGTCTCCAGTTGAGCGCGGCGTACACGTACAGCCATTCGATTGACGACTCTTCCGACTGGAACGACTCGGGTTTTGTCGACAGCTACAGCCTGAACGCCTACCGGGCCAGTTCCAACTTCGACGAGCGGCACATCATTAACATTGGCTACGTTTATGACCTGCCATTCTTCAAGGCCAAAGGTCTCGCCAACAGGTTCCTGGGAGGTTGGCAGTGGTCAGGAATCACCGATATTGAAAGCGGAACGCCGTTCACCCTTTATAACCAGGGCTGCAACCCCTGCAACAGCACCGTGAATGGTGTGCCGACCAACATTCCGACTGACAACGCCGGAGTTTCTAACTCGTTGGCGACGGCCGGTTCCTATCCTGACGTAGTGAGTAATCCGAGCGTCGGAATACCGCAACTCCCGCCTGGTAATCCGCCTTTGGTTTACAATCCTGCGGCGTTCGTCGCTCCCACCGGGCTCACTTTCGGAAACGGCGGAAGAAACAATTTACGCAACCCCTGGCGTACCAATTTTGATATGGCGCTGCTGAAGCACATCGCCGTTACCGAAAGTAAATACTTCGAATTCCGCGCTGAAGCATTCAACGTGTTCAACCATAGGGAGTATGCGTGGCTGGGCGGGGATGCTGGCTCGGCTGCCGACAACGCGAATGGCTCGGGAGTTACGACGGCAAACTCCGCGGGTTGCTACGGCGGAAGCAACAGTTCAGCGGGTGATGCGAGCTGCCAAGGAAGCGGGCTCCTGCAGCCGAATGCAGCGCACAACCCACGCATTCTGCAGCTGGCGCTGAAGTTTATTTTCTGATCGAGTGTGCAAAGCTGTTCCTCCGACCTGGCCTCCCGCGAGGCCAGGATTTTTTTGGCGAGGTCGGCTCGGCGCTGATCAAAAGCTAATGAGACATTGAGCTCGTTACCCGACCTGCGCGTGCTGTCGAGACGAGCGCACCGCTGCAAACGCCTGCTCCAGATCGGCGATCAAGTCGTCCGCATTCTCGATTCCCACCGACACCCGAATCAATTGCTCAGTCACGCCCATTTTCTGCCGTTGTTCAGCCGAAATCATAGCGTGGGACGTGAGCACCGGGATGGAGACCAGGGAGTCCACGCCGCCCAGGCTCGGGGCCAGGGTGAACAGGCGAAGTGATTCGGTCAGGCGGCGAGCATCGTCTCCCGTGCCATCCACCTCAAAGCTCAGCATACCGCCGCCGCCGCGCAGTTGTTCCATCGCAACCGCTCGTTGTGGATGACCTTCGAGAAATGGGTAGTGCACACGTCGGACGTTGGAATGATGAGCCAGGAACTGCGCGATGCGCAGAGCGTTCTCATTCTGGCGCTGAACTCGAACCGCCAGCGTCTTAATACCGCGAAGCAGCAACCACGCGGCGTGCGGATCCATTACACCACCCAACGTGGTCCGAGTTTCGTGAATCTTCTCAATCAGATCCTTGCGGCCAGCGATAATCCCGGCAATCAAGTCGGAGTGTCCGCTGAAATACTTCGTGCCAGAGTGCATCACCAGATCAATGCCAAATTCCACCGGGCGCTGATTGATCGGCGTGGCAAAAGTGCTATCGATCATTGTAATGAGGCCGTGCTTTTTCGCGAGGCCGGCAGCTTTGTGCAAATCAACGATCCGCACTGTGGGATTCGTCGGCGACTCCAGATACAGCAGCCTGGTATTGGGTTGGATGGCGCGCGCATGCTGATCGTACTCGGTAGTATCGACCAATGTAGTTTCGATGCCCAGTTTCGGAAGCCATTGGGTGAGGAATTTCGTTGCGCCCCCGTAGATGTCTCGTTGGGCTAGGATGTGATCGCCGTTTTTCAGCAGGGCCAGAATGGAAGTGGTTATAGCACTCATGCCCGACGCAAAAAGCAAGGCGGCATCGGTACCCTCGAGTTCCGCGATTGCAGACTCAGCCACGGTGTTCGTCGGGTTCCCGTAGCGCGTGTAAAACATATCGGTGTGCGTTGCCCGCAGTTGCTGCTCGTTGTCAGTGACTTCGAACGTGGAAGTCTGATAGATGGGAGTGGCGAGGGGACCATTCTTTTTATCAAGGTTGGTCCCGCCGTGAACGGCTTCGGTTTCGGGCCGGTGCGTATGTTTTTTCATGAAAATTCCCTCGGCTATTTCGCCCAGCCGACAGGCACCAATAACCCATCAAGATTATCGTCCACCGGCGAAGTGAGCAATAGCGGAGTCTTAACCAGTCCGGTCAGGCCGGCGTACTTTATAATCCCAACACCATGGACACAGGTCTGAAAGGCCGTGCGGCGATCGTCGCCGCCTCGAGCCAGGGGATTGGTCGCGCGACCGCGGAAGCCTTTGCCGCCGAGGGTTGCCGGGTCGCAATGTGTGCTCGCAATGGCCAAACATTGCGGGCGGCGGCGGAGCGCATTGAGAAACAATACAGGACCGAAGTGTTTGCGCAGGCTCTGGACGTGACCGAGGCAGAGGCGGTGTATCGCTTTGTCGATGCGGTAGTTTCGAAGTTTGGTGGAGTTGACATATGTGTAACCAACGCTGGAGGTCCGCCGGCGAAGGGATTTCTTGCCGCCAACCTCGAAGAATGGCGAAAGGCCGTGGATGCCAATTTTCTCAGCACGGTCTACTTCGCCCGGGAAGTGATTCCGCACATGCAGCGAAAACACTGGGGGCGAATCATCACTATTACTTCCATCACCACCAAGCAGCCAGTGCCGGATCTTGTACTTTCCAACGCGGTGCGTGCCGCAGTGGTGGGATTGGTGAAAAGTCTGGCCAACGAGTTCGGTAAAGATGGCATACTCGTAAACAATGTAGGGCCGGGCTACACTGCGACCGATCGGCTGAAAGAACTGGCCAAAGCCCGCTCCGCCGCGTCGGGCAAGAGTGAAAAAGAAATCTCCGAGGGATGGAGTGCGGACACACCGCTGAAACGTCTCGGTGAGCCCCGTGAGGTTGCGGACGCGATTGTGTGGCTGGCTTCCGAGCGGGCTTCGTATGTGACGGGACAGACCTTGCTCGTGGACGGCGGCCTCTACAAAGGACTGTAATCGGAGGACGCCGGGCCTCCGTTCGCTAAGGAAACTCTGGAAAGGCAAACCATGCGACCGCTAGCTTCTCGAATGGCAGTGATGACGGGTGAGGGCGCATTGTCTGTTTATGCGCGCGCGAAAGACTTGGAACGCGAAGGCCGCTCCATCATCCATCTCGAACTCGGCGAGCCCGACTTCCACCCTTCTGCATTGGTGAACGCTGCGCTTAAGCGGGCTCTCGACGAAGGCAAGGACCGCTATTGCGCAGTTGCCGGGGTCCTGACTTTGCGAGAAGCAATCGCGGATTATCTTCATGAAACCCGCAATCTGAGCGTTTCAGCGGATGACATCGTCATCGCGCCGGGCTGCAAGATCGCCCTCTTCATGGCGATGATGGCGCTCGTTGATCCGGGAGACGAAGTTTTGTACCCCGACCCGGGCTTTCCCGGATACCCGTCCATCACTCTCGGGCTGGGTGGCGTCGCCGTGCCTTTTGAGCTTTCCGAACGAAATCGATTCCAACCGGATCCCGACGAACTTGCCGCAAAGATTACGCCGCGCACGAAAATTCTGATTGCGAACTCTCCAGGCAATCCGACCGGCACTGTTTACAGGGACGACGTGCAGCGACAGCTTGCCGTGCTGGCCGTAAAGCATGATCTAATCGTCCTCTCCGATGAAATCTATGCTCGGGTGATTTATGGCGGGCAATACCGCTCGCTGATGAGCTATCCGGGAATGGAAGAGCGCACGCTGATCATCGATGGCTTCTCCAAGAGCTTCGCCATGACGGGATGGCGGCTGGGATACGCCGTTGCCCCACCGCGCATCGTCTCAGCGTTACAGATGCTGGCGGTCAACAGCTATACATGCGTTGCGGAGTTCAGCCAGTATGCAGCCATCGAGGCACTCAAAGATCGAGACGGCACAACTCCTCGCATAGTGCGTGAGTTCGGCAAGCGACGGGAGCAGTTCATTCGCGATCTGAATCGCATTTCTGGATTCCGTTGCTCGCCACCGGAAGGCGCGTTCTATGCGTGGGTAAATATTTCCGGAACAGGAATGAGTGCGGAAGAGTTGTGCCGCATCATGCTCGAAGAGGCCGGTGTCGCGGCGATTCCCGGGGCGGCGTTTGGAGTGGCTGGAACTGATTTCATCCGCTTCTCGTTTGCATCCTCGACCGCAACCTTGCAGGAAGCGGTTGAGCGCATTCTCAAGGTCTCCGCCGCTTGGCAGGGAACTGCTGTGCGATAACAAGACCATGGCAGGATATTCGTTGCAACCACGACAAAATGGAAACTTCATGAGACCAAGGGTTCAGCCGTTGCTGTTTTTGGTGATTTGTGGACTGCCATTACTGGCCGCGGGTCAGGCGCGTCCACTACCGGGGCCCGACGTGCAACAAATCTACCAACGACTGCTCCCTCAGATCGAACAAATCGCCATCTTTGATCACCACGCGCATCCTGGATTCTCCGACGATCCTGACGTCGATGCCATGGCTGCGCCGCCGGGAAGCGCTGCGTTTCGTGAACGGGATACCAACCCTGAACTGGTCGCCGGAGCCAAGGCGCTTTTCGGGTATCCCTACGACGACCTCTCGCCTGAGCACGCGAAATGGCTGGTCCAGAAAAAAGCCGAGCTCAAGAAGGAGAAAGGCAATACCTATTTTTCCGATATTCTCGACAAGTTGAACATCGAGCAGGGCGTCGCAAACCGCCCGATGATGGCGGACTACCTTGATCCCAAGCGGTTTGTGTGGGTATTCTTTGCGGATTCGTTTATGTGGCCGTTCGACAATCAGCGGGAACGCTCCCGCAACGCGGACGAGCAGGTTTACATCCCGCTGCAGGAAAAAATGCTGCACCGCTGGGTGCAGCAGGAAGGACTGAGCAAGTTGCCGCCGGATTTCGCGGAGTATCTGAAGTTCGTGAGCCGTACGCTCGAAGACAATCGGAGGAAGGGCGCGATCGCCATGAAGTTCGAAGTCGCGTATTTCCGCTCGACCAAATTCAGCGATCCTGCCCGCGAAGACGCTGAAGATATTTATCAGCGATTCGTCTCAGGTGGGATCCCCAGCAAGGACGAATATCGAACTTTTCAGGATTTCATGTTTCGCTATTTGATCCGCGAAGGTGGGCGCCTGCATCTTCCTGTCCATATCCATTCGGCGGTGGGCATCGGCGACTACTTCATCCTCTCCGAAAGCAATATCATGAACCTGGAAAACATTTTGCGCGATCCGCGCTATTCAAATGTCACGTTTGTGATGATTCACGGCGGATACCCTTACGATCGCCAGGCGATCTGGTTGGCCTCGGCGAGGAATGTGTATCTGGATTCGTCGGAAACCGAAATTCTGCTGTATCCGTCGGAGTTCAAGCACACGCTTAAGCTGTGGCTCGAGACTTTTCCTGAGAAGATTACGTTCGGGACCGACGCATTCCCTTACAACGAGGTTCTGGGTGCGGAGGAGAGCTACTGGCTGGGAGTACAGTCATCGCGCACGGCGCTGGCCGCTGCATTGGCCGAAATGATTTCAATGGGTGAAGTCAGTGAGGCCCAGGCGATGCAAATGGCGCACGGTTACTTGCACGACAACGCAGTCGGACTCTACGCGGGAAAGGTGCACTGATGGCGAAGTTGAAGCGAGCGAAGAAGGCGACCCCAAGAACCAGGAAGCCCACAAGGGCAACGACGCGAGCCACACGGAAGGCCGAGTTGAAGCACACTGCTTGGAATTCGGTCGAACTTGAAGACCTGAATCCGCTGCTGCAACGCCACTTCATAGTGGGCCAAAACGTGATGGTGGCGCGCGTGCTGTTGAAGAGGGGCTGCATTGTGCCCGAGCACAGCCACCACAACGAGCAGATTACCTATATTCTGGAAGGCGCTTTGAGGTTTTGGATCGATGGCAAAGAGATCGTAGTCAATGCGGGCGAAGTACTGACCATACCGCCGCATATGCCCCACAAAGCGGAGGCCGTGGAGGATACGGTAGATCTTGACATCTTCAGCCCGCCGCGCGCCGACTGGATTAACAAGACCGACAAATATTTGCGCGGTGGAAAGTAGCTTGCGCTGGAAATTCTGCTGGTCTGAATCCGGATGACCGACCACACCTCACCTGAATCCAATCCCGTGCAGACTTCGCAGTTGCGATGCATTAGCTGCGAGGCTGTGTGCGAGAAGGCGGAGCAGAACTTCCGCTGCGCTGCCTGTGGCGATCTGCTGGAAATCGTATATCCCGGTTGGAACCCGACCCGAGTGGACGCCGCTGCGCTCCGATCAGTCTGGCGCCAGCGGCGCAATTCGGGACTTCCGGTCGACGAAAGCGGCGTCTGGCGTTTCCGTGAACTGTTACCCAGCTTCCATGACTGGCAGCAGATCATCACACTGCGCGAAGGAAATACTCCGCTGTATGAAATGCCTGGCTGCGGCCGCATCGCCGGGTTGCAGCAACTCTACGCCAAGCATCAGGGCATGAATCCGACGGGTTCGTTCAAGGATACCGGGATGACGATGGCCGCCTCGATCGCGCGGCGAGAGGGATTCCGCTGGGTGGCTTGCGCTTCGACCGGAAACACGTCCGCATCGATGGCCGCCTATGCTGCGCGTGGAGGAATGCGCAGCTTGGTGCTGATTCCCGAAGGCAAAGTCTCGTGGGGCAAACTTTCGCAGGCGCTCGACTATGGTGCGGTGACCTGCCAGTTGAAAACCGATTTCGATGGCTGCATGCGGGTCCTGAACGACGTCGTGCAGCGGATGCCGGTTTATCTGCTGAACTCCGTCAACCCCTATCGTCTCGAAGGACAGAAGACGGCGGCGATCGAACTGATGGAACCATTCGATTGGCAGCCACCGGATCACGTCATCGTTCCCGGGGGAAATCTGGGAAATTCCTCGGCGCTCGGGAAGGCGTTCCTGGAGATGAAGCAACTGAGGTTGATCTCGACCCTGCCGAAAATATCCATTATTCAGGCAGCAGGAGCCAATCCACTGGTGCGGACGATGCGCGAAAATGGCGGCAAGACGCTGATCCCGGTGCATGCTGAAACGGCGGCCAGCGCCATTCGCATCGGAAGTCCCGCATCGTGGAAAAAGGCAGTTCGGGTATTGCAGGCGACCGGCGGCACCGTCGAACAAGTCAGCGAAGTTGAGATCGCTTTGGCCAAAGCGGAAATCGGAGCCGATGGTATCGGCTGTGAGCCGGCTTCCGCCGTGACGCTTGCGGGACTCAAGAAGTTGGTGAAGCAAGGCTTCGTCAAGCCGCGAGAGACCGTGGTATTGATCTTGACCGGGCACCTGCTGAAAGATCCGGAATTCACTTTGAAGTTTCATCGCGGTGATTTGTTTGTCGGAACGGAGAGCGAAAAAGAGGCCGGCATTCTGCGGCCTCAGCAGCGAGCACCCATCGTGCTCGATACTGACGTGGACGCTGTCATTCAAACCTTGAGGAAAGCGGACGACCGGCTAGAAATGTAGCAAGCTGCGTTTCTGCGGCTGTAGAGACGTTGCTTGCAACCTCTCGCTTTGCGTATGACGGATAGCACTGCCAAAACGCGGACCAAACCACCACGGTCCTTCGAGATTGTTCTGCCGGCGACTTCCGCGAACCTCGGCCCCGCCTTCGATGCGGCCGCGTTGGCATTTTCGATGTATCTTAAAGTCCGTGCAAAAGCCGCAAACGGATTCTCGATCACGGCACGCGGTCGCGATCGCGAAATCTGCGCCCAAATCGATAACCATCTTGTTGTCGCAACTTATCGTGAGGTGCTGCAGGCGGAACGAAAGCCAGTGCAGCCGCTCGCGCTCGGTATCGAGAATGAGATTCCTATCGGCAAGGGATGCGGATCCTCCGCAGCCGCGCGGCTCGCCGGAATCGCCCTGGCGGCACACTTTGGCCGATTGCGCTGGACTGATAATCGGATCGTCTACGAAGCTGCCCAGCGCGAGAATCATCCCGATAATGCCGCGGCCTGCTGGATGGGCGGTTTAGCCATCGCGCGAATCTCCGCTGCTGGCGAAATGCAAATGGCGCACGTGAGGCCGAAAGGAAAGTGGCCACTGTTACTCGCTGTCCCCAACGAGAGCCTTTCGACCGAGGATGCGCGCAGGGTCCTGCCGAACGAATATTCGCGTGCTGACGCCGTGGCCAACATCCAGAACTCGATGCTGCTGTTGGCGGCGTTCCTTCAGGGACGAAAGGACTGGCTTCCGTCCGCACTGGACGATCGAATCCACCAGCCCTACCGCGCATCCCTGTGTCCTCTTCTGCCAGCGTTGCAGAAACTGACCGGAACTCGCGGAATCTTGGGAAGCGCCTTAAGCGGAGCCGGACCTTCCGTACTGATCTTTCTGGACTCAAAGTCGAGTGTGAATCGAGCCAGAATGCGAGTGCGCGACCACCTGCGAGCGCACGGACTCGACCCGGAGTTAATTCACACGGAGATTACCGCGCGAGGAGCGGGCCAGCGAATTCGCTGAGAAGAGCGGGGAGAGAACGAGCAGTTCCGGCTGGAAGGTTTTAACATTTTCAACCATCCGCAGTTCTTCGGACCCCAATCCGTCGACGGCAATATTGGCAGTCCTTCGTTCGGTCAAGTCGTCAGTGCTAGTCCACCACGCCTGATTTCAGTTGGACGCAAAGTTTCTCTTCTAGAAACCTAGAGCGATATCTCTCGCGAGGCTCTCGATCCGCCGGGCTCAGTTTGGCGGCGCGCGTGTGGCAGTGCTAGACTGCGCGAATGGCTACCAAAAAGAAAACAAAAAAGCGGCCCGCAAAGTCGAAAAAGACCATCAGCAAGAAGGCAACGACGAGGAAGAAACTGGCGAAGAAAAAAACTGTTCCCAAAAAAGCCGGCAAAAAGGCGACTGGTGCGAAGAAAGTTGTTGCACCTAGGAAGCGAACCTCGTCGCGCAGGCAGTCTGCACCGGCGTTCTCTCGCGAGAGAGCAGGATCGCTCTCAGGAGAGCTTTCGGGAGATTTGCAGGGACTATCCAACCGGGAAGCTGCAGATTCAGAGAGTGTCGACGAGTTGCTAGAAGAAGGGAACGCGTTCGAGGCTGACGCGGTCAGTGGAGTGGAAGCTGCCGATAACGCTGACGAGCAGGAAGTCCACACTCATGAGGTGCCGGAGGATGACGTGCCTAACGAGTATCTCGACGAAGAGTAGGATTGGCTTCATCCCTCGCCAAAGTCGCGATAGCGATTGAGGACGTCGTGCTCCGAAACCACTCCTTCCAGTTTGCGCAGATCGGCCCGGTTCACGACTGGAACGAGCGGCCAACGATCGACGTAACGCAATGCGGTCTCCAAAGGATGATCGGGATGGAGATACGGAATGTGCGGTCCGGCCAGCAGGGAACTCAGAGTCAGGCCGCCCTTGCCGTCCTTCAGCATTTTTTCGAGCTCTTGTTTGGTGACGCTGCTCCATCCCGTAGGATTCAGCCTAACCAGAAGCACGTCGGGCGAGTTTCCATCCAAGCTTTGAAAAACTTGATCTAACGTTTTATCGGCGTCCAATGCCGGGGTCGTTACTGGACGCATCGCGTCCTCCACGCGCAAGATTCCTTCTTCTCTTTGTTCTTCCATAGACGGCAAGTCCAAGCCGTCCTGGCGGGTGAGAACGTCAAAAATTGCGGTGGGCTGCAGCCCCCGCGATATCACGTACGCGAATGTGTTGGCGACGATCACCGGAACGATGATGGAATAGTTTCCGCTGACTTCGAGCACCATAAATACAGACGTCATAGGCGCGCGCAGGAATCCCGCAAAGAGAACGCCCATGCCAACCAGAGCGTAAGTCCCCGGTGACCCGCTCAGATGAGGGAGAAATACATGCTGCGCTCCGCCCACGGCGGCGCCCAGCATGGCTCCGATGAACAGGGTTGGAGCGAACATGCCACCGGGAGTCCCGCTGGCGAAAGAAAGCATGGTCGCGATAATCTTGAGTCCAGCAAGAATGGCTAGCATTTGCCAGGTGAACTGACCATGCATCGCCTGGTCGATGTACTCGTAGCCCGCCCCCATCACCTGCGGAGCGCCGAAGACTGCCATGATCCCGATCAGCAAACCGGCAATGGCGGGCTGAAAATACTGGGTCCAGCGCGGCAGGGTTCTGCACCACGGCCGGAGCGTCGCGATCCCGCTAGAGAATGCAACCGAAGCAAAGCCGCCTGCAACGCCCAGAACAGAGTACGCGATCAGCTCCGAAGGATGTTCGAGTTGTACGGCGGGAATGCGGAAAAGCGACTCGGAGCCCAGAAACCATCGGGTCACAACCACGCTGGATACCGCGGAGAGCACGACGGAGCCGAGAATTCCGGCGGTCCAACGCCCGATGACTTCTTCGATCACAAAAAGCACCGCCGAGATCGGCGCATTGAAAGCGGCTGCCAATCCGGCAGCGGCGCCAACGGGAGCGATCAAGCGCATGCGATCCCGAGATAACCGCATACGCCTCCCAAGTGCCGAGGCCATGCTGGCACCGATCTGCAAAGATGGATCCTCGGGGCCCAGGGAGTGTCCTGATCCTATGGCAAGCGCAGCCGTGATGAATTTGCCGATGGCAGTACGAATTGGAATGTAGCCGTTGTAGATATACAGCGCCGCCTTGGTCTGGTTTACTCCGCTCCCGCGGGCCTGCGGGAATACGTGAATGACAAGTATTGCGATGACCAGTCCGGCGAGGCTGGGCGCGAGCAGCAGGCGCAGTGGTGAGAGTGTTTCCCCGGATCCCAACAGATAGAGACGGCACCAATCGATCGCGAAACGGAAACAGACCACCGCGAGTCCGGCGAAGACTCCGATAAACACCGACAAAACGAGGAAGAAACGGTCTTCCCGAAAAACCGATCGCATTAGGTCTCCGCGAGATCGCTGAGGAATCCCCGTGACTGGCTTGGGCTCCGACAACACTTCAATCGGCGAAAGGTCCACGCTAATTTCCTTCGTGCAATCTTGAGATCAGCAGGAGCGCCATATCGGTTCCTGTCAAAGGCCCACACAAGTTATTGGATTTGCGTTCGATTGCAAACACCAAGTCCATTGCGGTCTCCACCGAGTCCGGATTTTTCCGGAGACCTCGCTCCGTGATCTGCGGTTTCATCGTCGTCCACATCTCGGCGAGAGTCTGTGTTGAGGCGCGTTCTCTTGAATCGCCCGCAGCGGGGCAGGACTTGAGACGCTCACCTGCCGCTTCAAAAGCTTCGATGACAATCCGGTTACGCTGGTCAACCGGTATCTCCCGGCGGAATGGATCCATCTGTACAACCAGTTCTACGGTCTTGAGGCGGTCGAGACTTTGCGCATCCTTAGGGTCCGCGGCGACAGCTGCCTCGAGGTAACGTTGGGCCAGAGGGTAGCGCCCCAACTCGAAGGCGGCCGATCCCGCCCCGGCCAATGCTGCCGAATTGCGATGATCTGACTTCAGCGTCGCACGATACTCGGCGAGTGCATGCTCATAGTCCAGTGCCTGCAGAAACAGATCTCCGACGCGCTGGTGCAGCGACGGATCGTCACCCAAACTCGCTGCCAGCGCAATCAACTCAGACTGTGCCTGGGCCTGAGCCCTGATACCCAGCAAGTATTCGATGAGCTCCAACCGAACATTGCGGCGTTCCAGTTCCTGATTGTCGGGCCATGCCGCATAGATCGCATTGTGGTAATAACGAAGAGCCTGTTCGGTTTCTCCCTTTTGCGCAGCGATGCGCGCCAGTTCAAGGTTGACCAGCCCGTTCTCTGGCTCCCGCTCCCAGAGGTTAATTAAATAGGCATAAGCTTCGCTGGTCCGCTTCAGCCCAATCAGCGCCTGGGCCAGGTTCAGCTGGTAGGCATAATTGTCCCGCGAGTAGCGCAGCGCCGCGCGGAATTCACCAGCTGCTTGCTTATATCGCTGCTGCTTGAGATCCTCCACGCCACGGGCAAACCAGCGGTTCCCCAAAGACTCGCGCTGGGCATGGTAGACACGGGACAGCCCGCCCACCCCCAGGAACAGAACGACCGCGATTGCAGAGAGCAGAGCCAGGATCATCGGCTCTCGAGTGAGATAGAACCGAAGACCTGCTTCTTTCTCGGCTGCAGCCAGCGTGTCTTCTGAAGATCCGTCCATGCTGATCGGTTGATGATACTGCGAACACTAGCTAGATAAGCTGCGCCCGCGAAAGGATGCCCGGGCAGGGGCGAAACTCTACTCCGGGCAACGGAAAAAAATCGGGTCTTAGAGCGAGAGTGGAAGGATCAGCAACGGAGGATAGTGCCATAGCCGGACAAGCCGACCGGCCGGAGGTCTGCCTCGGAAGGGGACATCCAAGGCATGAAGACGAGCGGCGAGATCGGGTAGTTGCTATCAGAACTCAAGCCGGTCTGCGCTATGGCTACCCGCAAGCGAACCGCCGCTCGCGCCGCCCGAAGTGCAGTTGCCGGTCCATGCACGACGGAATACGGACCTTGCACACCCGGGAAAAGGAAAACCATCAGAACGCACAGAACTGCCAGTACAGCCAGGTTACATCCCGTGCGGCCAGAAATCATTCGAATCTATTATATCGCGGCCATCGATATGCCTGATCAATCGGAGCTTCCCTACTCCCGAGGCGTCCAACGGCAACATGGTCCGTTCCACCCCTGATTAGAAAAAGCTGGTCTTGAACTCTTCGTGTCTCTGACGCGCTTGGTTCATCAGGGTCTGGAATTCCGGTTCGTTTCGAATGTTTTGTAATAGAGGGTCGCGCACGAAGTAGGGATAGCAAAAGAACCCTCCGCCGATGCTATGTCGCAGCATGTGCAAGGCGGAACTCTTGTCCCCCAATACGGCATAGGCTTGAGCGATCTTGTAAATCCCCTCGGGATCGGTCACTCCCAGCTCTTCGATCCTGTCTTCGGTTTCGTGAAGAAGTTTCAGGCCATGCGCGTTGTCATGTTTAATTGAATAACTGAGCGCTTTCCCCACGTTTGCTGGAAGCAGGGAAGGCTCCATTTCGAAGGCTCGATCAAAGTCTTTGGCCGCCTGCACATAGTTGTTCAGATAGTATTCAACGAAGCCGTGATAGAAGAGAATGTAAATCGAATCGTTGACCGGCAAGCTCTGCATGAACTTTTGATATTCCCCCAGGTAAAGATAGCTGTTCAGCGCGGAGCTGTTGATCTTGACCTGCGGGTTGTTCTGGCGAGCCTTTTCACATTCCGCCACGGATTCTTCAAGCATCCCTCCAAATCTGTACGCATATCCAAGCTCCCAGTGTGCCTCGGCGTTATTAGGGCTGATCTGCAGAGCCGATCGCAGCAGGGGCACGGCCTGCTCCACTCTTCCAGTATCGGTCAGTAGGTTGGCCATATAGATTCGTGGCTCAACCAGTGAGGGATTTAATGCAATTGCCTTCTCATACGCAGCCTGCGCCTTGGCGTAGTCCTCGCGCCCACCGAAGCGCAATGACGCGTTGGTCGTATATGCCCTGCCCAGATGTGCCCAAGTGAGCGCATAGTTCGGTTCGATGGCAGCGGACTTCTCCAGCATCTGGATCGCCGTGGCAAACTCATTCAGCGAATAGAGATCCACTCCGCGCAAGTAGTATTCATAAGCCAGGGGATTTATTGCGCCGTCAGGTTTGAGATTCGCCGCCTCGGAAGGCGAGAGGTTCAACTCCAATCCCTTGATGATTTGTTGCGCCACCCGGTCTTGTACGGTCAGCAATTTGTCGTACTTTAAATCGATCGCATCTTCCCAGATGATCTTATCCAGCTTTACATCGACCAACTGCGTCGTGATCCTTAGATCATCGCCATCCTTGATGAAGTTGCCTGTCAGTAGCGTGTCGACGTTCAAATCCGCACCGACCTTTTTTGCATCGAGGATCTGATTGCGATATTTGTCGACCGACGAAGAAGGGCGCACCGTGAGAGCGTTGACGTAGCTGAGTTTGGTGATGACAGCATCCGCCAGCGAAAATCCCAGGAAGTCGGTCTGGGGATCCTGCTTAAGATTTCGAAACGGCAGAATCGCCAGGCTGCGCGGCCGGGCCGGGGGTGGTGTCGTATTGGATTTCCGCAGAGCGAAGTAGCCGATGACAAGCACTCCGAGCAGGAGACCAGCGACCGCCAGCAATTTTCCGCGTGAAGAAGTTAGATCGGAATCGAGTGGCTCATCCTTTACCGCGACTGACCTGCGACCACCCGATCCTACCTTGGCTGGATCGAGCCGAGGCGCTCCACGCACGCCGCTCCTCTTTAGCTCAGCCGACCGGTCGGCAGGACGAGCCGACCGTCGCAGCTGCTCTTGAAACTCCGTCTCCTTCTTGAAATCCTGCAGGTCAATCAGCAAGTCCTTTACGGTTTGATACCGGTTCTCGCGGTCCTTACGCATGGCTTTACTGATAATGCGCTCCAGTTCGTGTGGCACTTCTGGAGCAAATTCGACCGGCGGCGGAGGTTCGACCTTCAGGATTTCGGCGATGATGTCGCTGGCCGTGTCCCCATCGAACGCCGATCTTCCGGTAACCAGTTCATAGATCACCGCTCCGATGCTGAAGATATCGCTGCGCGCGTCAACTTCAACTCCCCGCGCCTGCTCCGGGGACATGTATTTCGCGGTACCCAGCACCATTCCAGGTTCGCTGGTGGAGGCTCCCACAGTGGTTGCCCGGCGGCGAATGGTCTCTCCTACACGCCGCTCGGTCAGCTTCGCGATTCCAAAATCGAGAACCTTCACAATTCCGTCGGTCCGCACAATTACGTTTTCCGGCTTGATGTCGCGATGAACAATTCCGCAAACATGCGCAGCCGCCAGCGCACTGGCAATCTGGATTGCTATTTCGACGGCGGAACTCAACTCGAGCCTTCCATTCGCCAGACGCTGGCGAAGGGTTACGCCCTCGATGAATTCCGAGGCGATAAAATGCATCCCATCCGCCTGCCCGAATTCATGGATGGTGAGAATGTTGGGATGATTGAGCGCCGAAGCCGCGTGCGCTTCGTGCTCGAAGCGGCGCAATCCACGTTCATCGCGAGTGAGCTCAGGCGCAAGCATCTTGAGTGCGACCTTGCGTCTCAGGCGCTTGTCCTCGGCAAGGTAGACCTCACCCATTCCGCCCGCACCGATCATGGAAATAATTTCGTAATGTGTCAGCTGGGTGCCGGGAGCAATGCTCGTAGAGGAAGGGTCGCCGATCATCCGGTGCGCTGCTTCGAGCACGGGCTTTTCCAGGAAATCCATGGGTTTCTCGGCGGACTCCAGCAAAGTTTCCACTTCCTTTCGCAACGCCGTGTCGCCATCGCAGCTTTTGTCTAGAAACTCCGCGCGCGCTTCAGGCTTCAGCTCCAGAGCCGCATAAAACAAGGCTTCGAGCCGTCGCCAGCGATCAGAACCGGAGGAGGAAGCCATCGCCACTGGATCCTAGGAATTACCTTGCGTAAGTTCGCGGTGCAGCCAGGCTTTCGCCATTTTCAGCTCACGATGCACCGTAGCTGGAGATATCTTGAGGGCAGCTGCGGTTTCGTCATAAGTGAGCCCGCCGAAGAAAAGCAATTCGATCAATTCGCTTTTGCGTTGGTCGTGAACCGCCAGACGCTGCAACGCTTCGTCTAACTCCACAATCCCTCCCGCTGCTTGCGGGCCAACTAGGATGGCCTCGTCCAGGGTAAGCTTCTCTGCGCCACCTCCCCGCTTGTCGCGGTTATGAGCTTTTGCGTGGTCGACGAGAATACGGCGCAAGAGCCGTGCAGAGACTGCGAAGAAATGAACCCTGTCCTGCCAAGCCACATCGGCATCGACCAGCCGCAAGTAAGCCTCATTAACCAAAGCCGTGGCCCGCAGCGTGTGATCTGGACGTTCGGCGCGCAAACACCGTGATGCCAGCTTTCGAAGTTGCGCGTAGACAACCGGCATCAGCTCGTCAAGGGCCGCTTTGTTCCCGCTCCCCCATTGTTGCAGAAGCTGCGTCACTAACTGCTGCTCTGAAGGCATCTGCTTAGTTCCTGTGGATTTGGCTCGCAGCTCCCATTCGACTCTATGAAAGGGATAGTCGGTTCCAGGGCGTACTCATCCCTTTCTCCCCAGGCGTGAAGAAATTGGGCGACGTGGCGAAATGGATGTGTGCCCATGGAGCTTGCTATACAAGGCGGGCTCTATTGCGCACCAGAGTAGCATAATTTTCCGGGGTCCTCCATACCCACTCTTGGTTCGCCAAAGAATTTCGCAACCCTCGGGCTCTCCTGCTTGCTATCATCCTGTCTGCAGTCCAGATCTGAGACAAAACAGATCGCGCTTGTGCTTCAACGCGGTAGTTTCTCTTGCCTGGAGGAGCAGTCCACCGTAAATTTGTATTCACTCGTCTGGATTAAACCATGAACCACCCCTCAAACGGCAGCCGGGAACTGGCAACGATTCTGGACTACATTTCCGCTGACTGGAGTCTTCTAACCCGCTCCACCGCCACTTGCGAGGCGGCCTCCGATCCCAAACTAACCGAACCCGCCACGCTCTACTTGCCGGCCAATTTCGACATCCCCCCCGCTCTGCCCGAATTATTTCGCGACTGCAACGTTACAATCGAACACCTTTCTGAGGCCATTCGTGGTCCAGGACAACAGACCAGCAACGGCATCCATCCTCACGGCCTGCTTTTTCTTGAAAACCCTTACGTCGTCCCCGGGGGGCGCTTCAATGAAATGTATGGATGGGATAGTCACTTCATTGTTCTCGGCCTTCTGCGCGCAAACCAGATCGACCTGGCGCGGGCGATGGTGGAGAATTTGTTCTTCGAAATTGAACACTACGGCGCTATCCTCAACGCGAATCGGACTTACTACCTGACCCGCTCACAGCCACCATTTCTGAGTTCCATCATCGTCGCCTTCTATGAGGCGCAGCGTGCGGCCGGAAGAGCCGATCGCGACTGGCTTGCCAAGGCTTACCACTATGCCAGCCGCGATTACGAAATGTGGACACTTCCTGAGCATCTGGCGGGTTCCACCGGACTCTCTCGTTTCTACGATTTTGGCGACGGTCCCGTGATCGAAGGACTGCACGACGAAATCAGTTACTACCACGACGTGCTCGCATACTTTTTGCAGCATGACAAATCGAGCCCGCATCTGGTCGAGTCGATCAGTCGCGAAGACCTTGACCATCCCAAGTATTCGCGTGAGCTCTACGAACCGGCATCCGCATCCGGTACCCAGCCCGACGCAATCAAATATGTAGGCTTGACCACCGAATATTACAAGGGCGATCGCAGCATGCGGGAATCAGGTTTCGACATTTCCTTTCGCTTCGGACCCTACGGCGCCGAAACCCATCACTACGCCCCAGTGTGTCTCAACAGCCTCCTCTACAAAACTGAGACCGACCTGGAATCAATCGCAACGTTATTGGATGACAAACCGGCTGCTGCACAGTGGCGTGAGCGCGCAGCGACGAGACAAAACATCATCCAGACCTTGCTCTGGAACCAGCAACGTGGCCTTTTCTTCGACTGTGATTTCACAACAAACAAGCAGTCTTCGTATGAATACGCCACCACGTTTTATCCGCTCTGGGCTGGCCTTGCGACTCCCGACCAGGCGCGTTGTGTAGTCAAGAACCTGCCTTTGTTCGAGCAAGCTGGAGGTCTCGCCATGAGCACGAAGGAAACCGGAGTGCAGTGGGACTACCCTTTCGGCTGGGCTCCCATTCAGTTGCTCGCGGTCGAAGGGCTGCGACGGTACGACTACAAAGCCGAAGCGGATCGCATCTCCTACAAGTTTCTTTCCATGGTGCTACTCAACTTCGTTCGCGATGGAAACATTCGCGAGAAATACGACGTGGTCTCAGACTCGTCGAACTTCCAGCTCGCCGAAGGCTATCGCGACAACATTGTTGGGTTCGGCTGGACCAACGCTGTTTTTCTCGAACTCCTGCACACTCTGCCGGAAGAATACTTGAACCGCTTAAGCGCCCAAACTGTTTCCACCTCTCAGCCCTGAGCACCAGCGATCTTTAAACGAAACCCAGTTTGCTTCCGTGCCCGCTACTGCTTAAACTTTAAGAACAACCAGAATGGCAAACATAAACACAAAAAAGGGAGTCATCGGAATCCTCACCGGAGGCGGCGACGTGCCCGGCTTGAACCCCGCAATCCGCGCCGTGACCTTCCGGGCGATACGCGAGGGCTGCCAGGTCATCGGCCTGCGCCGGGGCTGGGCAGGTCTCGTAGATATGGTCCGCGAGAAAAATTACGACAACAGCGACAACTTTCAAACCCTGACCGAGGAGATCGTCAACCGCGCCGGCCGCACCGGCGGCACTTTCCTGCACAGCTCGCGTACCAACCCCGGCAAGGTAAAAAAATCCAGCGTCCCCGAGCATCTGCAAAGCACCTACAATGCCGGCGTCAACGACCTGACGCCGGAGGTACTCAAGAATCTCGCCTGGCTCGGAATCGATTACCTCATCCCCATTGGTGGTGATGACACTTTGAGCTATGGCGTGCGCCTCTATCAGGAGGGGGTCAAGGTGGTCGCTATTCCCAAGACCATGGACAACGATGTTCCGGGAACCGACTACTGCGTGGGTTTCAGCACCGCGGTCACGCGCACCATTCAAATGACTAACGACCTGCGCACTTCCGCCGGTTCGCACGAACGCTTCCTGGTTCTCGAGGTGTTCGGCCGCTATGCCGGTTTCACCGCAATGCTTCCGACCATGGCGGGAGCCGCCAACCGCTGTGTGATTCCGGAGCATCGCTTCAACATCGAGCAATTGACAGAATTGTTGGTCGCCGATCGCCGCAAGAATCCAAGCCACTATTCCGTGGTTCTGGTTTCCGAAGGGGCCATGTTCGAAGGCGGCGATATGGTTTTCGAGGACCAAACCACAGACGCCTTTGGCCACAAGAAGCTCGGCGGCATCGGCGACCTCGTTTCCGAAAAACTGAAAGAGCTCTCGCCCAAATACAACAATGGCAAGACCATCGAAGTAATCAATCAGAAGCTGGGATATCTCGTCCGCTGCGGCGATCCGGACGCCATCGATTCGATCGTGCCTATGGCCTACGGTAACCTCGCCCTCGACTTGCTGCTGAACAAGATTCACGGCCGGCTCGTCGTGCTGAAGAACGGCCGCTACGATAACATGCCAGTCGATGCCGTCATCGCCTCGAAGAAAGTCGTAAACGTGAAGGAGAACTACAACACGGCGCGGCTCCGGCCGCATTTCAGCAGCTTCGAGATGAAGCCGCTGTTCATCATGACCAGCGAAACCTGATAGGCCATTGGACAGTCGAAATCGTAAGAGGAAGGCGTGCCATGCAATCGCAAAACGCACCCGAGCCAAAGCAAAATTCCGAACACACACCTGTCGTGGAGCATGTTTCGCATGCTCATGAGCTGCTAAATGCGCTGCGAAAACGAATCGGAGAACATCCTGAACTAGCTGAAGCCATCACTAAGCTGGAGACCGCCCTGAGCATGTTAACGGTAAAAACCGGAGGAATGCTGTAAAGAGCGCGGAAAGCGGCGATTCTGGCGACATCACCTAATCGGTCATCACAGCCAGCCTTTCGTGCGGGCGATCCGCGCTGCCTCGACGCGGTTGTTCGCACCCAGCTTACTGATAGCCTCCGACAGATAATTACGAACCGTTCCCTCAGAGAGAGTAAGCGCGGCCGCAATGTCGCCGCTGGTCACCCCGTCGCCCGCCAGTCGAAGCACCTGCCGCTCGCGGTCGGTCAGCGGATCTGGTTCCGCCCAGGCTTCCGTGGCCAACTCTGGATCGATCACACGCAAGCCCTGCTGCACTCTGCGCACGGCTTCAGCCAGTTCCTCGGAGCGCATGTCCTTCAGCAAATATCCCGAAGCGCCAGCTTCCAAAGCGCGACGCAAATAACCGGCGCGCGCGAAGGTGGTCAAAATAATCACGCGCGTTCCGGTTCGCCGACGTTTCAGTTCCCCCGCCACGTCGAGGCCAGTCATCTCCGGCATCTCAATATCGGTGATGAAGACATCCGGTTTATGTTCAAGCACGGCCTGCAAAGCTTCTTTGCCATTGCGCGAGCGCGCGACGACGGCGATGTCGCCTTCGATCTCGAGCAGAGCCGCAAGTGCTCCTAAGACCATTCCCTGATCCTCCGCGATTACAACGCGAATGGCCTTGCGTCCATTTTTGTGAGAGGGATTCAATGATCAACATTCGCTTTCGGTGTCAGCGGGAACTCAATGCTGAGCCGGGTTCCCACACTGTTCTCGCGCTGGAGAGTGCCGCCCAGCGCCTCAATTCGTTCCCGCATGCCGCGCAAGCCATTGCCCTCGACCGCGCCGCCGCCGCGCCCGTCATCCTGAATTTCAATCCGGCAATTTCCATTGACCGGAATCAGCCGCAAGTGACAATTGCGAGCCCGCGCATGACGTACCACATTCGTTACGGCTTCGCGCACCACCAGAGCCACTACGCTCTCCTGGGCCGGCGTCAGCCGAACCTCCGCGGACTCAGACTTAACGATTACGCCCGCAGTTTCGAGCGTAGCCTTAGCCTGTTTGAGCTCCGCCTCGAGACTGTGAGCTCGATATCCGCGGATGGTGGTCCGGACATCCGCCAATGCCTCGCGGGAGGTCTGTTCCACATCGGCGATCTCCGCTTTCGCGCGTTCGGGATCGTGGTCAATCAGTTTCCCAGCCAATTCAGACTTCAGAATGATCACCGAAAGCGTATGCCCCAGCACATCGTGCAGATCGCGGGCAATCCGCTCGCGCTCGGCCACCTTGGCCAGATGCTCAATTTCCTCGTTGGCCTTACGCAATTGCTGGTTGGCCCGATTACGCTGAGCGAAGTAGACATTGCCCACGCCTATGACGCTCGCAAGTCCGCCGCCATAAAACAAGAACCACCCGGTCAAATGCAGAAGCCACCATTCCAATGTGACCACTGCCAACATCGCAGTCAGCAGCTTGAGCGCGGTCGATTCCTTTTCCACCGCGAAGGGGATGAAAGCGGCTGCAAAGACGAAAAACGTGCAGGCCCCCGCATTGAAGGGCGAAAAGCCGATGCCCAATAATGCCATCCCCGCAATGTTGAGCAGGTTCCAAGGGCACCTGATCCAAAAAAAACTGAAGTACAGAGCCAGGAACGCGACTGTGCCCAGCCCGGTAGCCACCCACTCCTTCCACCCGGCGTGATTCAATATCGGATTAAGGAGAAAGAAACAGAAGTAGAAGAGCCAGGTGTAAGGCGCCCAGCCGTGTTGCCGATCGTCAGGTAAAAGCCTCATGTGTGCAACCCTAGGCTACCCCTTTTTGATGTCGCCCGTCAGCCCGGTTTTGTGGTGCCCGTAACATCCAATTGCGAAAGCCAACAGAAGCGACAGTGGAAGCAGGATCAGCAGCAAATCGATCCTGCCAAGCGTGACCAGCAACAGAATCGTCCCCAGAACAAGAGTCCAGCCAGCGCATTGATTAACGTTCATACCGTCTCCTTTACTGACTACATAGCTAGTTCGGCCTTAGCCGTACATCTTTCCTTCGTCGCGCTGAAATCCAAGGCGTGCCACGCCAAGGCAGATCAGGAAGAATCCAATCAGGGCCTCCCAGTGAATCCAGTTTGATTCGTGCTGTCCGGCTCCCACCACGCTCAACGCAAGTTGGGCCAAATGATAAGGCGGCAGGAAATGGGCAAACTGCTGCAGGAGCTTCGGCAAAAACATGATCGGAATCCACAGGCCGGAGCAAAAAGACAGTGGCAGGTAGATCAGGTTCGTGGTCGCGACCGAAGAGTTAGGACCGACGAAGTAACCGATGGCCAGGCCCATCGCGCAGAAGGGAAGTGAACCGGCAACCAAGGTCGCCAGCAATTTCGCAGCATCAAGGAACGGCATACGCACTCCGCCGAAGGCAAATCCCAGCACCAGCAGGAGCAGCACGACGACCGTGCTAAAGATCATGCCCAGCGCGACCTTCGCCGTGAAGTAGGCAAAGGGAGGCATGGGACTCGCGCGCTTCACTTGTAACCATCCCAAGCCGCGCTCCGCAGCCAGTCCCGACGCCGTGCCGAACAACGACGCTCCCATGACTCCGAACGTGCCGTAGCTCGGGATCAGGTAAGTCGCCATCGTGGTACCGCCGACCGCCGTATCTTTCGGATTCAATACCAAGCCGAACAGGACATAGAACATCAGTGGAAAGGAAATCGTAGAAATCGAATATGCTCGAAGTCGCAGCCGGGTTAGAAACTCATATTTCGCTTCCTTGAGATAGATCGCAAGAGTTCTATTCAGCGGGCGTTCCCATGTGCTCGTAGCGAATGTCGTTGAAGCAGTTGCCATTTCCATCACCTCATTGAAATTTAGTGCTGATTCTTGGCGTGGTTTCTCAAGCATTGTTTCTTAAGCTTGGTTATGCTCCAGAGTCAGTGCCAGAAACGCTTCTTCCAGTCCGGCGCTCGTAACCTCAACACCGGAGAGTCCCGCATCGCGCGCCAACAATTCGCGAAGAATGGGCTCAGCCGAAGCCGCGCGGATTTCCAGCGCATTCCGATCCCTGCGGACGTCGTTTACCCCAGGCAGGCTGCGCACGGTTTCGATATCCAGGGAACTGACGCAACGAATCCGCCGCCCGGCAGTGCTGGCCTTGATCTCGGCCGGTGTTCCCTCCGCAATGATCTCTCCACGATTGATCACAACCACGCGGTCGGCAAGGGCATCCGCCTCTTCGAGGTAATGCGTGGTGAGCAGCACGGTCTTACCCCGCGCGATCAGCTTGCGAATTTCCTCCCAGAGGACACGCCGGGATTCCACGTCCAGGCCCACCGTGGGTTCATCGAGAAACAAAATGTCAGGGTCGCCGCAGAGAGCCAGCGCGAACAGCACCCGCTGCCGCTGTCCGCCCGAGAGTTCTCCGAACACCCGGTCTTTGATCTCTTGCAGGCCAGCCGCCGCCAGAGTTTCGGCCAGGGGCAACGGGTTCGGGTAATAGGACGAGAACAGATCGATGTGCTCCCTGACCCGCAACGTCTCCGGCACTTTCGCCACCTGTAACATGGCTCCGATTCGAGTACGAACCTCGGCATGGATCGGATCACCGCCAAACACGCTCACCGTGCCCGAGGTCGGTTTGGCAAGCCCGAGAAACAGTTTGACAGCGGTAGTTTTGCCGGCGCCGTTCGGTCCGAGGAGCGCGACTAGCTCGCCCGCTCTTACGGCGAAATTGACCTGACACAAAGCCCGAACGTCGCCGAAGGTCTTGCTGGCTCCGTGAAGGCTGGCAATCACCGCCCCGCAACTTCCAACGTCTTTCATCCGATGTTCTAGAGTTTCTGGTAGTGCTGCGATCATCGATTCCCCCCGGCCCGCGCGGGATCTAAATCCATCCAGCGAGTGAACTCATCATCGGGGAACCGCGTGCAACCCGCCAGTGGAGATCATCATCCGCTTATGGTGACAAATGTCATTTCCGGCCTGGCTTTGTTCGGATGGCGTAACAAGCGCCCCTTCGAGACGAATAAATCGCCGAGGTTCGGTATAATCCCAAGTTTGCTAGAGATCGGCGTATCGCTCTCCGAAGACGCAGCTGTTTACGAGACGGCTCGGGTTTGAGCGGTAGCTGCTCCGCCTTAGATTGGAATTCGATGTGGCTTCACGGAGAATGGTTCTCGGTTTAGTCGAGGAAGACGTGCGAGGTGTGATGCGAATACGCCCTGGAGTTGAGCTGGCCAGCTTGAGCGATATTGGCTGCCAGCGAGAAAATAACGAGGACCAGTATGCTTACTGGGAGCCCGCCACCGATGAAGAGTTCGCGCGCAAGGGCAGACTCGCCATTGTGGCGGATGGGATGGGCGGCCACGAGGGAGGTCAGGAAGCCAGTCGAATTGCAGTCGAGTCAATCCAGGAAGTGTTTGCCGAAACTGCTGACGCTGATGCACAGTCCCTGCTGCTCACCGGTTTCCAGATGGCACACGAACGCATTCTCGATTACGCTGCAGGACATCCAGAGCTCCACGGTATGGGAACTACGGCTACTGCGATCGCCCTTCTGGGGAATCAGCTTTACTATGCCCACGTCGGTGATAGCCGTTTGTATCTGGTCCGGGGTGCAAACATCTCTCGGCTGAGCCACGATCATTCCTATGTAGGTCGATTGGTGCAAAATGGCGTGATCAGCGCCGAAGAAGCCGAAACTCATCCGCAAAGACACATCCTCACGGCCGCTCTCGGAGCGGGCACAGAGATTTCCCCCGAAATTCCGGAACATCCCGTCACGTTGCAGAAGGGCGATGTGCTGGTTCTTTGCACGGACGGTATGTGGAGTTTGTTAAGTGAACCCGAGATCCAGGGCATCGTCAGTAGCAATGATCCACCGGAAGCGTGCCGCGCTCTGGTCAAGACGACGAAAGACCGCGGCGGGCCCGATAACATTACCGTGCAGGTCCTGCGGCTGAGCGCAAACCAGGCTTCTTGATTAATTTTCCGGCCTTCGTCGCAGAATTAGATCGCCCTCACTCGGCGGGAGCGAGAACGGGAACTCGACAATCCGATTTCCCAAGGGCACCCGCAACACGAATTCCTCCTGCTTCTGCAAGCCGTCGATCCATTTGCTCTTCGTGCTGAACAGCACCCAGCCACTGGCCTCGGGATGGCCGCTGTCCAATGTTATCGCCCGCAGGCTGCTCGTTTTCAGAAACTCGATCATATCGGCAGTATCCTTTTGCCGGGCCGTTAGCTTGGCTTCTTGCTGTTCCTTTTTCTCTGGATGCTTGCGAGTCTCACGTTCGGTTTCCTCCGCCAAGGCATCTGTGTCGCTTTGCTGCTTGGTCGCGAGACTATCTGGATCCAGCGCGGGGTGTGCGTCGTGATAGTGCTTCACGAATTCCAGGGTGATTTTGGCCGGCGCGACGTCGACGGAATCCTTACCGCGATAGTGCACGGTGAGCAGCACCACGAACATCGCCTGTCCGCGGCGCCGTGCTTTTTCCAACTCCTGGAAGTCCACCGCAAGGACAATTCCAAAATCCGCCTTCCAGAATCCGTAACGATATTTGCCATCGTCGTCCCGGCTGAAGGTGCAACCGGGCTGACCTTCTTCCCAGCGTAAGGTGGGCGTGGCCGCAGCCTTGTCCGGACCGGGAGGAGCTGCCCGTGCGGCTGAGATAAGCAAAACAGCCAACAGCAAGCCACTCGTTGTATCCCGAACGGCACGACCGGCACTCATCGTAGTCTGCCCTCAGACTACTACGGATCGGCGTCGCAATCATCTTCGCCATCCAGACCGATTTAGGTTCGTTCCCCGACGTACCAGGGCGCAGTCACGGTAAACACGCGCTCATTGCCGCGCGCGAGAAGCACCCATTCCAGAAGCCGGCCACGCTGATTGTGAAGGAAGTATTCGTACCATTTGTCTTCGACCAGCTCGGGTATGACCACGATAATGTTGCGATCGGGATGCTTTTTCGAAAGATCGAGAATGAACTGAACAACGGGAACGATGATGAAGCGGTAGGGTGAAGGCAGGACATGCAGCTGGGGCGGCTCTTTGCCGGCCGCCCGAAAAGGTCGTTCCACGTAGTGTTCCCAGTCGTCTTGAAGCAATTCGGAATGCTCGCCGGGCTCGACGTGCAAGGCGATCACTTCTGGGGAAAGCCGGGCAGCAAATTCGATTCCCTGCCGGGTGATGTTGCTCCAGCGGTCGATGGCAATAACCGCAATGGGATGCTGGCTCAGACCTGCCACGTCGACGGCAACCTGACACGTTGTGGCCAGTTTCACGGAGTGGTAGTGGCGGCGGACAAGGATGAAGAAAACAATCGTCAGCGGTACAAAAAGCAGCGTGATCCAAGCGCCTTCCACGAATTTCGCAACCAGCACGACGCCCGTCGTGATGCCGGTGACGAGAGCCCCAAGCCCATTTACTAGTGCGCTCTTCAGCCAGTTCGGGCCGCGATTCTTCCTCCAGTGCATGACCATGCCGGCTTGCGAAAGTGTGAAGGCCAGAAAAGCGCCGACGGCATAGAGCGGAATAAGCCGGTCGGTGATCCCGCCGAAAAGGATGAGAACGCCGCCGCAGAGTATGGCCAGGACGACGATGCCGTAGGTGTAGACGAGCCGCCGACCCCGGTATCCGAAGACATGCGGGAGGTAGTTATTTTGGGCGATGGCGCGGCAGAGCCGCGGAAAATCAGCGAAGGCCGTGTTCGCGGACAGGGAGAGAACGACAAGGATTGAGCCGATCGTCAGATAATAAAAAATGCCTTTGCCAAAAACCGCGGCGGTAAGCATAGAGAGAACGCTCTGGTAGCCAGGCTGGCCGGGATCCGTAGCCGCGATGCCATAAGCCTTCACCAGATAGGAAATCCCCGCCAGCAGCACCGCCAAAAGAAAAATAATTACGGTGAGAGTGCGCTGGGCGTTTTTCACCGTAGGCTCGCGGAAGGCCTTGACACCATTGCTGACAGCTTCCACGCCAGTCAAGGCCGTGCAGCCGCTGGCGAAAACCTTCAGCAGCAGCCAGAAGGTGACGGCCTCCGTCATGGGCGGCGGTGGCGGCAGTGGAACTGCCGGGGTGGGATGCGCTCCGCTCAGGAGAACACGGAGAACGCCTGCGACGATGGTAATGAGAAGTGTGCCGACAAACAAATAGGTGGGAACCGCAAAAGCACTGCCAGCTTCGCGCACACCGCGGAGATTGAGAATGGTGATGACGACCAGAATCCCCACGCACAGAGAAACGGTGTGCGGCAGCAAAGATGGAACCGCCGAGACCAAAGCACCAACTCCCGCAGAGATGCCGACGGCGGCCGTGAGAATGTAATCGGCGAGGAGCGCGGCCGCAGCAAGCAAACTCGCAGGTGCCCCGAGGTTGAACCTCGCCACGGTATAGGAGCCACCGCCCGAAGGATAGGCGGCGATGGTCTGGCGATAGGAGAAATATACGATGACCAGCAGCGTGATAATGGCGGCGCTGATGGGTACGATATAACGAACACCGAGAAGGCCAAGAGGGATCAGAAGGCTGAGGGCCGCTTCCGGGCCATAAGCAGCGGAGCTAAGCGCGTCGAGACCAAAGATCGGGATGCCCTGCGTCGGGCCGATCTGCTCGGCGCGCTCATCGCTGGTTTTGATCGGCTTGCCGACAACCAGATCAAGTATGTTCATGAGGGATTGAAGTCCATCGACTGTCTACGCCAGCAAGAGCCAGATCTACTCACTGATGGTCAGGTGCCCCGACGAGGCCTTGGGCGTTCGATCGCATTCGGCGTTTTTCCTGGAATCGGGGAGTGTCAGGGCAGACTTACGATAACATCGGTCGGACTTGCAATCAAAAATCCACTTCACACCATATGAACGTCGACTGGGAAGATTGAGACTGGGTTGAAGATTGAGACTGGGTTGAACCTGAATGATTTTGCCCCTGGTGCGCGGCTCACCTATTCGTAGCGCAGAGCTTCAATAGGATCCAGCCGCGACGCGCGCACGGCCGGAACCATGCCGCTGATCAGGCCGACCGCGGTCAGGATGAGGGTCGCGACCAGCAGCGTGCCGGGCGCAATGATCAGGCGGATGTCGCCGCCCTCGGCATTTGTGGCCATCGCGCTGTACAGAGTCAGTCGTCCGACAGAAAGCGAAACCACGTAGGCCAGCATGACTCCCAGCGCTCCGCCGATGAAAGTAATGGTGAGAGCTTCCGCCAGAAATTGAAGCAGGATGTGTCCGCGACGCGCGCCAAGTGCCTTTTCCACTCCGATCTCGCGCGTGCGCTGGGTTACGGAAACCAGCATGATGTTCATCAGGCCGACGCCGCCAATCCCCAGCGTAAGCGTGCCGATGAAGCCCAGCAGAATTTTCAGGCCGATCGTGATGACTTCGAACTGGTGGACCTGTTCCATCAGGTTGAACACGCGCACCGCGCGGCGATCGGTTCGGCTGAATTTGTGCTGGACCGCCAGGACGTCGCGTGCCGCCTGCTCCAACCTCTCGTACTCCGGTGTCTCGTAATTGAACCAAATGGAATCGAGGTAGTGTGTGTCCTTCAAATCACTCATGGTCGTGAAAGGGACGTAAACGGCGCGATTGATGTCGTCGTCGCCCTCTTGCATCTTCGCGCTCAGGATGCCGACCACCTCAAAGCTGAGGCCATCAATGCGGATGCTCTCACCCAGGGCATTTCGCCCGGAGAACAGCTTTTCCTTGGCCTCGGAGCCGATGACCGCGACCCGCGCACGCTGCATCTCATCCTGCATGTTGTAAAAGCGTCCTTGGCCCAGTTTGAGTGCGCGCACCGAATCGACATTTGGATAATTTCCCGTGACACCGAAGGTAAAGGTACGTGTGTCGAACTGAATGTTGCACTGCTTGCTGACTTCAGGAGTAATGTGCGTGATCTGCGGAAGATTCGTGGTGAGCGTGTCCACATCGTCCATGGTGAAACGGATGGGAACGCCCGCCTTCTGGCCGCCCGCCTGCATGGAAGTGCGCCCCGGAACCAGTATCATCAGCTTGGTGCCAAAGTTAGCGAAGATGTTCGCGCAGGCCCGGCCAAAGCCGTCGCCGTAGGCAAGCAGCATGACCACGGTGGCGATGCCCCACGCCATGCCGAGCATAGTGAGCGCCGTGCGGCGGCGATTATGCCGCATGGCGCCGTAGGCCTCATGAAATAGATCACGAAACATTTGTTAATCCTGCCGCAGCGCTTCCACCGGCTGCAGCATTGCGGCTTTGCGCGCGGGATACAGTCCGGCAATCACTCCGGCAACCGTCAGGCTGGCGATCGCCAGAAACGCTGACATAGGTACAATCTTCGGAGGATCAAAACCTCCGGGCCCCTGTTGCGTGCCCAGAACCGCCATCAAACCCGCTGCGAAGCCCATACCTACGAGTCCGCTGAACAACGTGAGCAGTATGCCCTCCAGGAAAAACTGCAGCAAAATGCTGCGGTTGGTGGCTCCCAGAGCCTTGCGCAATCCAATCTCCCGGGTGCGCTCGCTCACCGTCACCAGCATAATATTGATCACGCCAATCCCGCCCAGCGCCAGCGTTATCAGGCCCACAGCTCCCAGAAACATGTTCATGGCGTCAAAGATAAGGCCGACCGCTTTGGAGTTCTGAATCGTATCCCAACCCTCAAAGGCATTCTTATCGCGATAATCGAAACCGTGATTGCGGGCAATCAGTTTGCGAACTTCATCCTGCGCGATTATGTGTTCGTCGGTAACTCGCGGTTGGTAATTAATAAATGAAATGGAGTTCTCGTGGTTCTCGCCCTTGAGCGGGAACAGCGTCGCCATTACCCGGTACGGGATGTAACCGCGCATGTTGGTCGAGTTGTCGTCGCCTCGTCCGACCCGCTGCACGGTGCCGATGACTTCGAAGGTGATGTCGTTCAGAATGATGGTTGCACCCAAGGCGGGGCGGCCGGGAAAAAGGTTCTTGACCAGTTCATCCCCCAAAACGATCACGTTGCGTCTCTGGGATTCGTCCAGCCCGTTGAGCCAGCGTCCTGAATTAAGAGGAAGATATCTTATGTCGGCGAACTGCGGTTCGACGCCGGCAAGCTCCCCGTTCGCGCTGGCAAACTCGCTGACGGCGCGGACATCGGTTCGAATCAGCACCGGAGATGCGTTGCGCACGTGCGGCGCTTCCTTGCGGACGTCCAGATAGTCCTGATAGGTAAGCAAATAGTTCCGCGCGGAGCTCATATTGCCCTGCACCACCGGAGCGCGCCCGGGAAAGATGAACATAATGTCTTTGCCGTACTGCGCCATCTCGCGCTTGTTGCCGGAGCGGAACCCTTCACCCAGGCCCACCAGCAGCAATAAAGAGCCGACGCCCCAGGCGATGCCGAACATAGTCAGGAATGAGCGTAGCTTGTGCGCCCAGAGGGTGCGGAAGATTTGCGCGAAGATGTCCAGCAGCATCCGCATAATCTAAGGATACGTGTATTTGACGTATTTAGTTCGGAGTTCGGTAGCAACGGACTGAGGTTACGGCCCGGGTTCGATTTGCCGCCTAGAGCTTCCGCCACACATCCTTGAAGTCGAAAAAGCCCTTTTTCCCGGCGAGCCACTCGGCGGCCCGCACCGCGCCGTCCGCGAATCCGCGGCGGGACTTGGCATCGTGGCAGAGATAGATTCTGTCGCTCGGCGAGTCGAGCACCAGTTCATGCATTCCGACTACATCCCCTTCGCGGAACGAAGTGATCTCAAGTTCGGTCCCTGAGGCGTCCTGAATGATTCTTTGCAGCGTGACGGCGGTTCCCGAGGGCGCGTCCTTCTTCTGAGCATGATGCCGCTCGAAGATCTGTCCGAAATACTGATGCTCGAGAGCGGCTGCCGCGTTTCGCGCGACCTCAAAAAACAGGTTTACGCCGACCGAAAAATTCGCGCCATACAGCAGCCCGATTCCACATCCAGGGTCTTCCACCATCGCCCGGATTCGCGCCAACTCGCCGTACCAGCCAGTAGTTCCAACTACCATGCTTTTCTTGGCTCGGACGCAAGCTTCAACGTTTCCGAGCACCGCCGCCGGGGTGGTGAAATCGACGACCATGTCGATCGCAGCCAGCTTCTCCGCAGTGAGCGCGGAGGCTCTCGCATTCTCAGCCGCGCCCAGCACCCTCACCTGATGGCCGCGCTGGCTGGCCACTTCCGCGACCAGCGAACCCGTCTTGCCCCGGCCTAAGATCAGAATGTTCATGAAAACACAATCTCTCGGCGCTCTCTGCGGCAGTTCTCAGCGAACTCTGCGTTTTAAGGTTTTGTTCAAGCAAACACCTCTGGATCCAAGTCCGAAAAAAAAGTCTTGTGCAGCCGTCGAATCACTTGCGGCACTTCGTCCTCTTCGATCACGAAGGTCAGATTAATCTCCGACGCACCCTGCGAAATCATGCGGATCTTCACGTCAGAAAGTTCCCCGAAAACGCGTGCTGCAATTCCCGGAGTCTCCCTGAGATTTTCACCCACCAAACAAACGATCGCCTTGCGGCCTTCATATTTTACATCCGCCAATTTCGCTAGATCGGCCGCCAGCGCCGGGATCGACTCATTGGAATCTACCGTCAGCGATACGCTCACTTCCGAAGTGGAGACTACATCCACGGCGACTCGATGCCGGTCAAAAGCTTCGAAAATCGCACGCAGAAAACCGTGCGCGAGCAGCATCCGCGGAGCCGCGACATCGATGATGGTAATACGTTTCTTGGCCGCAATGGCCTTGAAAGAATTCCTGCAGTGGGGTACGCGCGCCGAAATACGTGTTCCTTCGCAGCCTGGATTCCGCGAATTCAGCACGTAAACTGGAATGTTGCGCTGAATCGCCGGCAGCACCGTAGCCGGATGCAGCACTTTGGCCCCGAAGTACGCCAACTCCGCCGCTTCATCGAAGCTGATGACCTTGATCCGCCGTGCCTCCGGGCACATATTCGGATCGGTCGTCATCATCCCGTCCACGTCGGTCCAGATTTCGATGCGCTCAGCCCCCAAACCCGCCCCGACGATGGCTGCGGAATAATCGGATCCGCCACGCCCAATCGTAGTGGTAATCCCCGCCTTGGTGGCGCCGATGAAACCACCCATGACCGGCACTCGGCCTTTGTCCAGCACTGGCTGTACCTTCGACTTGAGCCGCTGGTTCGTTTCGTCCATCAAGGGAGCGGCCCGCATGTGCTCAGCATCGGTTACAACACACTCGCGTGAATCCACCATCGTCGAGGGAAGGCCTTGGGCGGAAAACGCGGCACTGACAATCCTGCTGGAGAGAATCTCGCCGAATGCAGCGACGTGGTCAGTGGTCCGCGGGGTTAACTCGCCAACCGCAGCGATGCCGCGTAAGAGCTCGTCCAGCGCCTCAAAGTAAACTCCCAGATCGCCGTGAAATTCCGTGAATAGGGCAGTTCCGAGGAGCTCGCCCGCAGTGTTGTAATGCCGTTCACGGAGGGCGCGGGACAGACTGAGCGCATTCTTGCGATCGCCATTTCCGGCGGCCCGCGCCATCGCCAGCAACTGGTCCGTGACCTTGGCCATGGCGCTGACCACGACCACAGGTTTTTGCGCCAGCCGTCCTTTGACGATATCCGCGGCGCGCTCGATGGCCTTGGCGTCCTGCACCGAGGTCCCGCCAAATTTCATCACGATCATTGGCAGACGTACCTCGGACGCGAATTTTCCCGATCAGCCGCCCCCACTCTGCAGCATGAAGGCCTCACCCCAAGTAACCCCGCACCTTGAGCAATTCAGCATTCAGCAGGGCAGCCCCTGCGGCGCCTCGAATGGTGTTATGGGAGAGCACGGTGAACTTCCAATCCAGAACCCCACAGGGCCGCAATCTCCCGACGGTCGCAGTCATTCCGTTCCCCGACTCAACGTCGAACCGCGGCTGCGGCCGGTCCGCCGACGCGGTATAGCGCACGGGCTGTTCCGGAGCACTGGGCAGCCGCAATTCCTGGGGCACGCTGCGAAACTCGTTCCACGCCTTAATAATCTCTTGCGGCTGCGCCTTGCTTTTCAGCTTCACGGAAACCGATTCGGTATGCCCATCCTCTACCGCCACCCGATTACAGTGCGCACTCATGCCGAATTCCGCCGGCATGAAACCAGACCCATTCAGCCCACCCAGAAGCTTACGCGTCTCCTCTTCCATTTTTTCTTCTTCCTTCGAAATGTAAGGGATCACGTTGCCCAGAATGTCGAGCGACGCCACGCCCGGATATCCCGCTCCGCTCACCGCCTGCATCGTAACCACCATGACCGTCTCGAGATCAAATAGATCCTGCAAAGGTTTCAGAGCCATGACCAATCCAATCGCCGAGCAATTCGGATTCGTCACCACAAAGCCACCGGACGACTTCCGCCAGCTCTGACACTCGATCATCTCGATGTGATCAGGGTTTACCTCCGGAATCACCAGCGGCACATCGCGTTGCATCCTCAGCGCACTGGAGTTGGTGACCACGGCGCACCCTGCGGCGGCAAAGCGAGGTTCCATTTCAGCCGCAATCGAAGCGTCCAGCGCAGCGAAAACAATCTTCGGAGCGCCTTCCGGCGTAGCCGGAGATACGCGCATTTCCGCCACCCGCGCAGGCAACGCCGTTTTCATCTTCCAGCGCGCGGCCTCGCCGTATAAGCGCCCTTCAGAGCGGTCAGAAGCCGCCAGCCACGCCACCTCGAACCACGGATGGTGCTCCAGCATTTGTACGAAGCGCTGCCCCACCATTCCGGTCGCGCCCAGGATCCCCACAGGAGTCTTCGTTGCCATAGTTGAATTGCATTTTACAACAGGCCATCCGCACCAGAACCCCAACCCGCCAATCGCCCCGCTTCGCGTAACCTCCGCCAAAATGAAGTGCCGCAAAACTACAGAAAATTCAGCCTCCGCCGATAGAAGAACCTGAGGAGTAAATATGCCCGAGCTACGCCAGAACTACTTCACCAAAGAGTGGGTCATCATCGCCACCGAGCGCGCCAAGCGTCCTGAAGAACTGGCCAGCAAACGCCCCGCCAAGGTCGTGCCTCCCTTTGTAGAAGCTTGTCCCTTCTGCTCTGGCAACGAAAGCAAAACTCCGCCCGAGGTAATGCGCTTTCCGGCCAACGGCAGCGGACCCTGGCAGGTGCGCGTCGTGGCCAACAAATTCGCTGCCTTGTCGCCCGACATCCAGCCCACCCGGAGCATCCATCGCTCCCGCCGCAGCATGGGAGGCTTTGGCGTCCACGACGTCATTATCGACACCCCCAACCACTCGCACTCGATCGCCCAAATGTCGGATGCCCACGTAGCCAGCGTTCTGCGCGTTTACAAGTCTCGCTACGACGCATTGAGCCTCGATCACCGCATTGCTCACGTTACGATTTTCAAGAACCACGGCGCCGACGCTGGCGCCAGCCTCGAGCATCCTCATTCCCAACTGATCGCCACTCCAGTCATCTCCCATCAGGTGAGGGAACGTTTCCAGCAGGCCCTGAATCACTATGACGAATACGGTGAGTGCATGTTTTGCCAGTCTCTGGAAGAGGAAATTGCAGACCGCGAGCGGATCGTCCTCATGACCGAACACTTTGTCGCCCTGGAGCTCTACGCCTCGCCCACCCCATTCTGCACTCCGATTTACCCTCGCCGGCACATGGCCAGCTTCGGCGATATCAGTGCATCTGAGATCGCAGACTTATCCCGGGTGCTGCGAACCGTTCTGGCGAAGCTCTACCACGGTCTGGGAAACCCCGACTTTAATTTCACCATTCGCAGCGCGCCCGCAGAGTACGTCGGAGTGAAGCACTTCCACTGGTACGTCAGCATCATCCCCCGCCTAACCCGCATGGCGGGCTTCGAACTGGGTTCTGGGATGTTCATCAACACTGTCTTGCCAGAAGCCGCAGCAGAGTTCCTGCGAAATGTGAAGGTCGAACTCGCGGCAGGAGCAAGTTGATACTGTAGAGACGTTGCTCGCAACCTCTTTGGCTAACGGTTACGCGGCATCACTCCGGCCACCCTTCTCCTCCGGTTCGCCCGTGTGCTCCGGACCCCCACCCGGCTCCGGAAAGTCCGTGTCCGCCGACTTCAACAGCGGATCCTGATCCCGGTGTCCAAGCTGGCCCTGCATCGACGTATTGTCCGACTGGTCCCTCTCGTCCTGTTCCACAGCGCCTTTCGAGCGGTCCTGATCTTTAGTAATCGTCACAATATTTTCTCCCCAGTGGCAGAGAACCATGCCTATAATTAGCCTACTCTGAAACTTCCCAACCCGGCAGCGGTTTTTCTGATGTATTTAAGAAAAATCCTGAATGGACTTGGAGGACCCATGAAGCGACTGGTTTTTGCCACAGCTGCAGTTTTGCTCTCGACCTTGACTCTCTGCGCGCAAAACGGAGGATCAGTGCCAGTTGTGACCATCCCTGCATCAATGGGATCTCAGAAGCACCCACACAACAAGCAGCACAATAAGCAAAAACCCCACCACGCTCAACATCACACCGGCATCAGCGCCCGCCGGTAATTCGAAAATCCGACCCGGAAATCCAATCCGGAAATCTGATGCGGAAATCGCCAGCCCTACTCGCCAGGTGCCCGCGCCGCAGTTGCCGGAACTCCCAACTTCTTCAGCCGATCCTTAGCCTGGAGCGCTTCGTTCGAACGCGGATAGCGCTGGATCACGTGCCGAAGCTGCGCGATTCCATCGTCCGTCTTTCCCAGTTCGATCAGCGCCAATCCCTTCTTCAAATCCGATGACGGAGCCTTGTTGCCAGTAGGAAAGTTCTGCAGCACTTGGTCGTAATAGGTGACGGCTTCCTGAAAGTTTCCCGTTTTGTAGGCGAGTTCCGCCAGATAAAAATAAGCGTTTCCCGCCAGATCGGTGTTGGGATAGAACTTCACATAGTCCGAAAATTCCTGCTTGGCCAGGTCATTCTTCGCCGCGTTGTAGTCCCGCAACCCGTTGTTGTACAGCACATCGGGAGGCGGAGCCTGCGCCAGCGCCTGCTGTTGTGCCTGCTGCGCGGCCTGTCCTGCTGCCACACTCTGCTGCGCGGCCTGCATATCCTCCAATTGCTTGCTGACCTTCGCCAAGCGTGCCTTCAATTCGTCGAGAGAATCATTGAGCGACTGGATCTGGCCCGAAAGCTGGTCCACCTTTCCGCCATTGTCCGTTTGCAACTTTTCCAGGCCGCCCTGAACCGCCGTGATGGACGCCGCCACTTTGTTCATGCTGTCGGTGTTCTGATCCATCAGGTGCTGCATGACCCCCATGCGTTCGTTGAACGACTGCTGCATCTTCGTCATCTGGTCCTGCAGGTTCTGCACCTGGGTCATCAACTGAACCATCTCTTTGCTGACGCCCCAGGCCGGCGTCCCGTTTGCCCAGAAGCCGATCAACAGCACAACCATGGTCGAATATCGATAAATTTTCATAGCGTGTTCCTTGAGTTCCAAAAGCTCGAGTTGTAAGAGCTAGGCTTGCACGAATAGAAATGCACACGTTGACAGGCAGACCTGCCCCCACAACTTCTATTGTGAAGGATAGCGCGCTCCAGACACAGTTGTCTCGGAGCTTCCGCTGCGCGCGCGGCTTTGCCGGAAAAATTGAGGTGCGGAACCAGCCACGCCCCGCACCTCCACGGGCTATTTCTGATACACGAAATGGCCACGGCGGTTCTGCTGCCAACAAGCTTCGTTGGATTCAGTGCAGAACGGCTTTTCCTTGCCGTAGCTGATCGTTTTGATGTTGCTTGCGCTGACCCCACCCTGCGTCAACGCGCTTTGCACCGAGCCTGCTCGGCTGTCGCCCAATGCCAGGTTGTACTCCGTGGACCCGCGCTCATCGCAGTGTCCCTCGACCACGAAGTGGATCTCGGGATGCTGCTTGAGGAATGCGATATCCGCCTGCAGCGAACTCTGCTGGTCAGCGCGAATATCCGATTTGTCGTAATCGAAGTAAATGTCCTTCACATTCTGCGCGAAGAGTTCCTCCTCGCTCGGCCCGGGTGCTGGCGGCGGTGGCGGCGGTGGTGCCGTTACCGTCACCCGTGCCGTTGCCTGCTGCGTGCCTCCGGCTCCCTTGGCCGTCAGCGTATAGGTTGTCGAGTCGGACGGAGTCACCGACTGCGACCCGCTCGCCTGCACGGCTCCGACGCCGTCGATGCTCACGTCGGTGGCATTTGAAGTCTGCCATGTGAGCGTCGTCGATTGTCCCTTCTCAATGCTGTTGGGACTCGCCGTGAGCGAGGCCGTCGGCGCTGGTGGCGGCGGTGGCGGTGGGGGTGGCGGCGGTGGTGTCTTCTTGTGGCAAGCGCCTAGAAACAGGATGGCACCTAACGCGAATATAAGCGTGAACCATTTCATTCTCTGCTGCTTCACTTTTCCTCCCTGTATCGCGCGCCGCTGCCCACAACGCGCGCTTTCAGAATCGATAGCGGGGCGGGCTCACTTCTCCGCCTCCGGGCCAGTTAATCGAAAACTCTGCAAAACACGACTGATAACCTCGATGTTAAATCTCGTTAACCCTAACTTCCAGAGTACCGAAAAACGCCCAACTCAAATCCACATTCGACCTCAAGCGTGCCGTCGGACATTGTCCTGTCGGTTTTGTTTGAAAGCGCGACATCCCGAAACCCGCCGCAATATTTTTAAATGCGTCACTTCCAAGCCCCGTCCCATATTCTTTAAATGACGTCATTCCGAAGCCCCGCGCTTTCTCCAGCGGGGCGAGGAATCTCGCGCGTAGTATTTCGAACCCCAACACACCGATCCCTTTCAACCCCGTGTCAACCACGACACCACGATTCGTATCAGGACATGGCTTCAGCCATATCGAAACCGCACTCAAGTCACTCCGGCTTCAGCCGCTCGCTCTTCGCCGCCCAAACCCTACTTCCAACTCCAGTTCGGCTGCGAATTGCTACCCGCAAACGTCAACTGCTTCTGATTGCTCCCATCCGCCAGCATCGACCATATCTGCTCCCCACCCGCTCGGCTGGACTGGAAAACAATATGCCGCCCATCCGGCGACCACGACGGAAAATCATTTCGTCCACCGTCGTGGGTCAGTTGCACCCACTGCTTGCTAGCCGCGTCCATCAGGTAAATATCCGATGCTCCCGGAGCGCCCGGCCCGTAATGCCGAGTCCAGGCGAATGCCAAAAATTGCCCATTCGGCGACCACGCCGGCGACACCGCATAACCTTGATCCGTAACCCGCTGCACATTCGTACCGTCCGCTTCCATGGTGTAGATCTGCGGCAACCCGGTGCGTCCGCTTACCCATGCGATTTGCGCCCCGGTCTTGCGATTCCACACCGGCGAAACATCCGGTCCCTTGAAAGACGTGATGCGCTTCAGATTTCCTCCCGACTGATCCGCGGTATAAATCTCAGGATCTCCGGAACGCGACGAAGAAAACGCCAGCTTCGTCCCATCAGGCGACCATGCCGGCGAAAGATTCGTGCCTCCATACTTCGGGAACGTAACCAGCCGATTGAGATCCATCGAATACATCAAAATGTCCCAGCCGGATTTCGTCACTGAACTGAACGCCAGGCGCGAGCCGTCGGGCGAAATCCGCGGAGACAGGGAAATCGAACCCAGATGCGTGACCTGCCGCTGGTTCGCTCCGTCGTAGTCCATCACCCAGATTTCCTTGTGCCCGCTGCGGCTGCTCACAAAGTAAATCTGGCTCTCCGCAATACCGGGAATACCGCCGCCCAGCCGGAAGATAATCTCGTTCGCGAACTTGTGCGCGATGGTGCGGGCAGCGGCAGGCGTAGCCGTATCCTGATACTGCTTGCCCAGCACCTGGGGCGACGTAAGGTTCTTGACGTCATACAGCCAACCTTGGACGGTAACGTTGTTGCCGGTTACACCCAGGTTGCCGAACACCAGCATCGATGCATTGGGAGGAGGAGCATTCCACGCACTGAACTGCACCTCTGGCGGCGTGCCCGGAACCGCCAGCGGATAAAAGCTCTTCGACGCCATGTCGAAGATCCCGGCGTTGTCCAGATCATTCCAAAGGGTGTCGTTGAAAACCTTGAGCAGGTCAGCGTTCTTGGCGTCTGAACTGGAAGCTTTAAAATCGGGGACCGCGAGGCGAACTTTCTCCATCCCCAGGCCCGTGCCCGTTTTAATCCAGTCCTGCTGGGCCAGACCAGGCGTCACACTGAGAGCCGCAGTCAGAAGAAGAAAACAAACCGCGACGGCCATGCGAGATTTTATTTTGAAGTAGTGCGTGCCGGTCGTCCTCTTGCCGATACCAGCCCCAAGACCTCTACTAATCCTATGATGACGAACATTGAACTGCAAGTTGCCCTCACACATTCCGTTATCCAATCTCGACCCAGTTTGATGCTAATGCATCATTCAAGCAGAGAGCTACAAGCTAAGAGCTAGGAGCTGAGAGCCAGAAGCTTGAAGCTGGAAGCCGCTCTTACCTCTTGTAGTCGAACCAGAACTCCACCGACACCTTGCTCTCGGAATAATCCGACGGAAGGGGACCAAAAGTGTCAATACGCTGTAAGGCCCTCACCGCCGACTGATCGAGTGAAGGCACGCCGCTAGATTGCTCGATTTGCACATTCGTCGGGTGCCCATCCCGCTTAATGTCAAACGTCACATACACTCTCTGCGCCTCGGTGATGCGCGGATCCACTTCGTACTTCAGCCAGTTTTCGGAAACTTTCTGCTGCACCACGCGCACGTACCAGGCGTAGCGCGAACCAAAATCGCCGCCGCCGCCCGTAAATCCGAATCCGCCTTTCGCCGCGCCCGCGTTGAACGTTCCATAAGGGCCGCTGACCGGGCCGCCTTCGCCGAATGGAACTACATTGCTGGCTTCTTCTTCGGGTTGAGGCTTTGGCTTTTGCTGGGCGCTGCTGCGTGGCTTCGGCTTGATCTTTGCATTCTTGTCGGGAATCGGAATCGCTTCCGGGGCTTTCTCCTCCGTCTTCGGAAGTGATTGGGTAATCCCCTTCGATTCATTCGCCAGAACGTTCTGCGTTTGCACCGTGCTGGCGGGCAGAGGAACCGAACTGACCAGGGTTACTCCCATCGCGTCTCCGCCGCCGCCCGCGCCCCAATTGCTGCCGCCGCTGCCATGCCATACAACCGCATACAAAATGATGGAGCCCGCAACCGCGATGTGCAGCGCAACCGACCACGCCAGATTGCGAACCCATTTGTCGTGTTCGAAAAATATCTCAGCGTTTGCTTCCATGGCTGTCGAGCGGCTGCGTGACGATGCTGACGTTCGTGATCCCCGATGCCTTCACCGCATCCATCACGGTCGCGAAGGCGCCGAAGGGCACGTTCTCGTCCGCGCGGATGAAAATCGACTGGTGCTGCGGATCCCGAATCTTCTGATGCAGCTTCGCAGCAATCTCATTGATATTGATGGGATCGTTTCCCAGAAAGACGCGCTGCTGCTTGTCCACGCTGATAACCAGCCGTTCTTCGGTGATCTCTTTAACGGTGCGCGTCTTGGGGACGCTCACCTCGATCCCTGATTGCAGTACCGGCGCCGTCACCATGAAAATAATCAGCAGCACCAGAACCACGTCCACCAGCGGCGTAATGTTGATCTCAGAAATAGAAGATTGCGTGCGCCCGTTGGAAGCCGTGAAAGCCATTACCTTCGCACCTCCGGAGCCGCAACCTGCGACCGCTCCACCGCGTTCAGCATCTCCAGCGCAAAATCATCACCCCGCGCCGCGAACTCGCGAATTGAACTGCCCAACAAATTGTAGCCAATGACCGCCGGAATCGCAGCCGCCAACCCCGCCGCGGTGGTAATGAGAGCCTCCGAAATCCCCGGCGCCACCGCCCGCAGCGTAGCCCCCCCCGCAGTCCCCAGCCCATGGAAGGAATCCATGACGCCCCAGACGGTGCCGAAGAGGCCTATGAATGGGGTTACGGCGCCGGTTATTGCCAGCCAGGGCATGTTTCGTTCGAGGCGCGTCACTTCTTCCGAGCAGGCAATCTGCATGGCGCGCTGCATTGCGATGCTGCCGCCTTGGCGCTTGTGTTCCGCGAATCCGTTTTCGAAAACCGCTACTAACGGACTGGGCTTGAACTGCTCGGCTACGGCGGAGACATCCTGCAGCCGTTGCGCTTTGCGGAAGGCGCGCACGAAGCGTCCGCTTTGTACACGGGCTCGGCGGACCAGGCTCCACTTCGAAAGGATGATCGCCCAGGAAATTACGCTGAAGATTAATAGGGATAAGAGGACGACCTTCGCGACGGGACCGGTTTGTCCGATTAGATCGACGATCTCTCCGCCAACCACCGCTGCCAGGGGTAAGGGAAAATGCATTTTATTTGGAGGCTCTGGCAATTATAGACGAACATCGTCGGCTTCTTGGAGAGGCGTATCGCATCCATTAACGGGATTTCACTGTAGGGCCTCCGGCAAGTTCGGTATGAAATCCAACGCGGTACCTTTGTGTAACTTCGTGTCCTTTGTGGTTGATGATGTACAAAAGCTTGAACCACAGAGGACACGAAGGTACACAAAGGAGGAATGTCCGACGCGCCATGGATGCCCGCGCCTAGATTCGAACCTGCTGCGAAGTAAGACTTGACTACTATCAAGTCGTTTTCATGTTATTCTGCGCTCAACTTCTGGCATCCCAGGACAGCCCGTGCTCTCCGAACTGCGGCTCGAAAACTACGCGGTTATTGACAGTCTGGCGGTCGAGTTTGCGGCTGGCTTGAATTTGCTGACGGGCGAGACCGGAGCCGGGAAATCCATTCTGATTGACGCGCTCGCGTTTCTTCTCGGCGAGAAGGCTTCGACCGACGTGATTCGCACCGGTACCGATCGGGCCGTGATGTCCGCCGTCTTTGAAATCGATGAGCGCAGCGAAAAGGTCGTGGCTCGAATTCTTGAGGCCAACGGCATCGATCCCAACGACGAGGACGAATCCATCATTCTGCGCCGCGAGATCGCGCTGGGCGGCAAGGGCCGCGTCTTCATCAACAATCAGCCGGCCACGGTCAGCGTTTTGCGCCAGCTTGCCCCATATCTCGCGACTATCCACGCGCAAAACGAATCCATCCTCTCCTTCGATGCCGCAGCGCGGCTGGATCTACTCGATGCATTTGCCGGCACTCAGCTCGATGCTGTCAGCGAAGCCTTCGCCAGCTGGAAGAGCACTGCCCATCGCATCGAAGAACTCGAACACGGCGAGCAAGACCGGCTGCGGCTGCTCGACTTGTGGATTTTCCAGAAGCGAGAGATTGAAGATGCCAAGCCGCAGCCCGGGGAAGACGAACGACTCGAAACCGAGAAGCGCGTTCTGGCGAATGCGGAGAAGATTTACAGCGCGGCTATGAATGCCTTCGACTTGCTTTACGAAGGCAGCGCTTCGACCTCGTCGTCGTTGCGGACTGCGCAGAAGCACATCGAAGAATTGTCGCGCTACGAACCCAAGTTCCAGGAGGCGCTGTCTGCGATCGAGACCGCCCGGATCAGCGTCGAAGATGTGGGTGCGACGCTCCGCGATTATGCTGGCGGCATTCAGGCTTCGCCCGAGCACCTGGCCGAGGTGGAAGACCGGCTCGCGGTCATGGATCGTTTGAAGCGCAAATACGGCCCCACGCTTGAAGACGTAATTCATCACAGCGAGGAAGTGAGCCGCAAACTTTCGGAGATGGAAAACAAAGACGAAATTCTGGCCCAGCTCCGGGCCGAGCTGGCGCAGGCCGCGCAGGAGTATCTGCGCGCGGCGCGTGCCATTTCGAAGAAGCGCTATGAAGCCGCCCGCAAGCTCGAAAAGCTGGTCGAAGCGGAGATCAACGATCTGGCCATGAAGTCCAACTTTCACATCGAGGTTAGTGGGACGGATGAAGCAGGGAACTGGACCGCGTCTGGCTTCGACGAGGTTGTGTATTTGATTTCGACAAACCCTGGCGAGCCGCTGCGGCAGCTGGAGCATATTGCGTCCGGCGGAGAACTATCGCGGGTGATGCTGGCGCTGAAAGCCAGCGTGGAAGCCGGACAGGGCAAGAAGAAGACGGGTGCTCAACGCACCCTGGTGTTCGACGAGATCGATACCGGCATCGGCGGACGCGCGGCTGAAGCCGTGGGTAAAAAGCTGAAAGCCTTATCGCGATCGAATCAAGTGCTGTGCGTGACTCATTTGCCGCAGATCGCTACCTTTGCCGACCATCATTATCTGATCGAGAAGAAAACTTCTGCTGAGCGCACGCGAACATCCGTTCGTCTTATTACCGGCGAGGAGCGCACGGAAGAAGTTGCGCGCATGTTGAGCGGGGCGAAGCTGACTGAGACTTCGCGGAAGCATGCGGAGCAGATGCTGAAGACGAATGCGTGAGCAGTGACCCGACTGTCGAAGTCAGACCCTACCACCGGAGAGCCCGAGGTTAGGATGGCCTAGTCGCCGGTCGATGAGTGTAACAGGAATTTATCGTCAGTTGTCCTGGGGAGGTCTTTTTGGGTCGGCTCTCATGTAGAACTTATGCTGGTCTTCGTGGGTGATCCGAAATCCGCGCTTCTCATAAAAATAGCGAGCGGGATTTATCTTTACAACCGCCAGCGTCATGGCCTTTGATTGATCAGCGGCGCGCGTCAAAAGTATATCCAAAACTTTCGTCCCGATGCCGCGCCCTTGCATCGCGGGCAGCACATAGAAAGAGCCGAGGTTGACCGTCCTGTCTTCAACTTGCTCCTGAATCCAACCCACATCCTGTCCGTCGGCGATGATGATCCTGACTTCCTCGACTTTGAAGAACCCAGTAAAGTTTCTCTCCTCGCGCGTCTGATCCCAACCGAAAAGGCGTTCGATCATTCCCCGCATGGTCTCGAAATAGAGGTTGCGGGCGAAGACGAAGTCTCCACCGCACGCTGTTCGAAGCGCAATCTTCACGTTCGCTGCCCTGTCAAATTCTGCCCCTTTTGACCAGTGGCAGGCAAGGTCATTGAGCGTAATGGCGATGTTACGACAACTAGCCTCGGTCAAGGACGACTATTTGGCGTGACTTCGAACACGACGCCGTAGCCGTATGTTCCGCCGGTAGCGGCGGTGCCGTAGAGGTTGCCTTTGCTGTCGAGGGTCAAATTGGCGTCGGGCTGGGCCCCATCGGAGCCGATAAAGGCGTGCAGCACAGTGTATTTCCATTTGCCGCTCGTCTGCAGTGCGAGCTTGAATACCACGCCGCAGCCGCACTGTGAGCTGCCCCCATAGATCGTTGTGCCGTACAAATTACCTGCTTTGTCTCGAACCACACCTGCGCCGGGACCGAAGCCGGTTGCGCCCTTTCTGAAGTTGTACAGGACGGTTTCCTTCCAGTGGCCGGGTGTGTCGCGGGTCAGCTTGTAAATCGTGCCGCAACTGCCGAAGCCACACCAATTCGCCCCCCCACCGAGGGTTGCCCCATACAGGTTCCCGGACCCGTCCATAGCCAAGACGCCGAGGCCAGGTCGGCCCCCGTCAATGCACGGAGATCCCCCTGGGCAGAAGCTATACAAGATGTGCTCTTTCCAACCGCCACTCAACGTCGGGTGAAGCCCGTAGACAGTGCCGGCGTTATAAGCCCCACCGTCTTCCGTCATCCCATAGAGATTGCCGGACGCGTCCAGGATCAGTCCGGCAAAGGGACCGACCCCGTCGTGCCTGCGGGTAAAGCGGTGAATGACCATCTCAGTCCACTGATCCGACGGTGAATGACCATCTCAGTCCCCTGATCCGACGTATGCGACAGTTCGTAAACCAGCTCTCCGTCTGGGCTGGTCCCGTATAGATTGCCGATATGATCTTTAACCACACCAGCCCAGGGCTCAAAACCGTCACTGCCGTCGAAGCTCCAGAGCACATTCTCGGTCCAGCCGCCAGTGCTGGGCGTCAGCTCAAAGACTGTCCCGTAGTCGAACGTTCCACCGTACTTAGTAGTGCCGTACAGGCTGCCATTACCGTCGAAAATAACCCCGCCAAATGCCCCACTGGCATCGGGTTTGCCCTCGAAAACGTAGAGCAGGCGCTCGCTCCATTTTCCGTCTCGTTCGGGCATCAGCTCGAATACGGTGCCACACCCTTGGCCATTGCATCCACTCCCTCCTCCCCCACTCGTAGTGCCGTAGACATTCCCCTGACCGTCGAGGGTTACGCTGTCCCAAACTCCCGCGCCGTCCCCGGCGTTTCCAAAGGCATGCAGCACTCTGTACTTTGGGCCGCCCCACGCTCCGCCTACCAGAGTAAGAATTAGCGCAACCACTGTTAGGACCGTGCGTGAAGTGGGTGAGGGTTGTTTTGGTCGCAAACGCCACCGCCTTGGCCGAGAGGTCCGGAGAGGAGGATGAGGAAAGCAAGTTGGAGGTGGGCTCCCCTCGAATGAAAAGAAGCATACCACGGTATTAGGTCCTCTCCCGAGAGTGGTTCATTATCCGTCTCCTCGGATCGAGATTCAACGGGTGCGGTTTCTCAAGTGACGAAATCAGGCCATTTCGCTCATTCACTCCGTCGGGGTCCTGCAGTCCACAGCAGCGGTTTCATTCCGAACTACCATCTGCAAAGTGTTCTTCGTCCATGATTAACTCTGACTGAATGAGCCACTTGCCGTGTTCTTTGGAGACGACGTACTGATGATGAATTTTGCGCGGCGGCATCGGCTTCCTGATCGTTGGATCGACCTGACCAACAACTTCCTCGTATTCGTAAACCACCGCCACATCGGGCCTCACGAATCTGACATCCACCTTATCCGAGTCCGGGGCATCCCTGCCCGCTTGGTAAAAGGTGGAGTGGGCCAATTGATCGAACTTCTGCAAGAGAGCCTCCCGGCCGTGTAGGCGTTCCCCGAACGAATTCGTCCAATCCGCATCGACCGCGTACTGCCTTGCTTTGGTGGCATTCTTGTTGTCGCCATCCGCACCTTGAATTAGCGCCCTAACCGCAGACTCGTCTTCGGACTTGCCACGACTCTGTGCCCACAGCGCCGAAATAATGAGGAGAACGGCCCCTCCAGCCAGCCATCTGCTTCGGATTGAAGTCACCATGGTTCTTCTGTCTCCTTCACCAAGTTCCGCTCGGATCAGCGGCCCTGTCACGATACACGCGCCTAACTTCCGTTTCAAACTCGGCGCAGTGCCTGAACAAGTCGCATTACGAAAAAACCCCTGTGAACGTAGAGTCAAGCAGCGATTTTCTCAGGTGACGTTAACAGGCCATAGCGCTCATTGAGGCTTGGTGGACTGTGTCCCGTCAGCGAATCAGGGATGTTACGACATTGAGCGTGCGCGTGGAGTTGAGGGTGACTTTGACGTGCCGTCCCCACTGCGGTGGCAAAATTTCTGTGCGGCGTGGTCGTCGATTTGGGCTTCGACGGCGGCGGATAGGAGTGTCGGCTCTACACGAACGGATCATGCCCGCGCGTGCGCATGATTGATTTGCGGCGTCTTCCGACTTCCGACGCCCACGTCTCGAAAGGCTCGAGACGCGGGGCACCCGGCATTCTCATCCCATCTGCTTACAACAGTTACCTTTTCATCCCATCTGCTTACGACAGTTACCGCTGTAACTTCCCAATTCCAGAGAGACGTGTCAGCGTTGAAACGAATAACCTTCTGGAGGGAGTCTCTTGGTTCAGCTTCCCGCCACAATCGGACGGGTGAAACTGGAGCAGACGGCTGCTGGTCTGCGGATCGTCATTCCTGCCTATCGTCATCTGTACAACTTTTGGGAGGCGGTGGTTCTCCGTCCAGTCCTCGCCTTGATTTGCCTGGCCGTGCTGTGGAGGATCTTTGCAGACTCGCCGGTTTTCATCGGTTTGATGACGACTGCCGTCGCCATTGGAGTGACGATTCAATGGGCCTGGAAAGGATTTGGGCGAGAGATCATTACCGTCAACCGGGTCGCGCTGACCTTGCGCTGGGAGATCGGGGCAATCGGGTGGAGCCATAGTTATTTCATCGAAAGGGTGGCGCACATGCGATTCAGCACACCGATCCGACCGAAGAAAAGAAACATACTTGATTGGAATTACGTGATCTTCGACTATCAGGGGTCAGTTCCCTGGACGGAGTTCGTCGCCAACTTCGTGGTTGTACTCTTCGGGCGCGGACGTAGCTACGATCCCCATACTCCCCGGTTTGGCAGAGGGTTGAGCGAATCGGAAGGCCAAGAATTGGTTCGCGCTGTTCAGAGCGTCGCAAAATCTGCCTGTCAACTGGCGTAACACCGATTACACTCAGTACAAGCAAGAGGTATTGTACTGGATCAGTTTCCGGGCTCTGTCAGAGTTTTGCATCCAAACGCTTTGCCTCACAATCCAATCGGCGGTAATAAGTTGATCAATTAAGTCAAGAGAGACCGGACATGCCCGACGCACCCGCCGCCGTTTCCGCACGACCAAGAACTGCAGTCTCGAGCCATTGCATCGACCAAATGTTCCGCCAGGCCCGCACCCATAATGTGTGGCTTTCTCAGCCAGTTGCTTCCGAGCTGCTGCGTCAAGTTTATGAACTGGCCGCTTTCGGCCCTACGAGCGCCAACACAACGCCCGCACGGTTTGTATTTCTGACGACGCCCCAAGCCAAGGAGCGTCTGCGTCCCGCTCTTGCCCCCCTCAACGTTGACAAGACCATGGCTGCGCCTGTCACCGTTATCATTGCCTGGGATACCGAGTTCTACGAGAAGCTTCCAAAGCTTTTTCCGCACAAGGATATGCGCTCAATGTTCCTGGGTAAGCCTGACCTGATCGAAGCAACTGCCTTCCGAAATAGTTCGCTCGAGGGTGGCTACTTCATTCTTGCTGCCCGCGCTCTTGGCCTCGATTGCGGCCCAATGTCCGGATTCGACGAGGCCAAGGTCAACGCCGAGTTCTTCCCCGACGGAAAGTGGAAATCGAACTTCCTCTGCAATCTTGGCTATGGGGATCACACTAAACTTTCTCCCCGCAATCCGCGCCTACCGTTCGATGAGGCTTGCTTGGTTTTATAAGGCGGTTCTGAGGAAGTTATCCGGCCCGTGCGGCTTCCCGAGTGAATCTTCGCGTGGTGCACTTCGATAGCCGTTGAAAAATCGGGTTTAGGCTCAAAATCCCCCAATCGGGTGCCAATCTCTGTCCGATACCTAGAAACTTGGTGAGCAGCGATAGCGACAATCCTCGTACCCTTGCCGCCGGGTGCGCCAGACCTCAGCAGATGAAAATTCGGGTTGGGTGCCCTGCTCCTTGCGGTTTTTTCGGAAGGGGCGGTGTTCGCGTCGCGCTGCGGCTCTCAGGTTCATCCGCGGGATCGCATCGTTGACCCGCCCCTTACCAAAAAGCGGTAAGGAGCGGGGCCCCTGCCCAAAAGTTGAAGGCCTTGTCCTAGTCAGGTGCCGTGCGTAACTCGCCTGCCGCAGATTGCCACTTTTGCCGACCATTATTATCTGATCGAAAAGAAAAGTACGGCCGACCGCACGCGTACGGCGGTGCGCCTGATTACCGGCGAGGAGCGCACCGAGGAAGTCGCCCGCTGTTGAGCGGGGCTAAGCTGACCGAGACTTCTCGCAAGCACGCTGAGCAGATGCTGAAGACCAACGCGTAGCCGTGAACGAATCCCTAAAGAACTGCTCGATCGGCGTATTGGGGAAATCCGACATGGGTCGGCTTTTTCGGGGTGTGACAAAGCAACGTCAAAGTCCCCACCCTAACGTCGAAAAGCACGACGTTAGGGTGGGCCACCCGCCTGCAGATCCCTCGCTTTGCTCGGGATGACAACGGCTGGGATTCTTGATGGGGACCTAAGAGTGCAGAGGTGCTTCGTTGGCAGGCCTTCGCGTTGCGAAGGCCTGCGCTTCCTCAGGATGACGGCGGGTTGAGAGGTGTGGCTGGCCTCCGACGCCCACATCTCGAAAAGCGCGAGATGTGGGGCACCCGGCCGCATCTCGCGCCGCAGTGTGGGCCACCCTGTAGGCGGTGGTTTCAATACAGCGCAAAGCAACGTCAAAGTCCCCACCCTAACGTCGAAAGGCACGACGTTAGGATGGGGCACCCGCCGCAAAAGCAACATCAAAGTCCCGCCGATTTGCGGATTGGCTTCAGCAGCCACCAGGCTTCGCGATATTTTTCGTATTTGTAGCACGGTTTGCGAGGGACGTTGGGGTGGAGGCAGAGGCGCTTGCGGCCTCGGGTGGCTTCGATGGGGATGATGTAGCAGACATTCTCGGGAACGACGTAGGCGACGATGAAATCGATTTCGTCCTTGGTGTAAATGTCGTGACCTCCCCAGCAACCGTGCGCACTTATTGAGTAGACACCGTCCTTGGCGGTGCGAGTGGACTTTACTTGCACGCGCCACAGATGGCGGTTCCAGCTCAGGATGAAGTCGAAGCGTTCGCTGTCACCGTAGGGCTTGGCGACTCCGAAGCCGAGGCTGGCGGCCTTGCTCATAAATGCTAACTCGGCCAGTTCTCCCTGGCGTTTGCGGGTGGGGCCGCGGGGATTGCCGCGCGGCAGGATGCTGTTCCGGGGGCGAGCTTGTTTTTTCATGGGCTAATAAAGAAAGGCCTCAGCGGTCAGGCTGTGCCTGTCTTTCTCTCCTTTTAGATTGCTCAGAATTCGGGTGCTGAGAAGGGAACGGTGACAACAAAAAAGGCGCGGATCGAGTCCGCGCCTTATTTCTATCTATACTTCTAGGCTAGCATAATGGATAGGGTAAACCCGCCAACTTTTGAAGTTTATTTTGCTTGTGGAATGAGCGGGTTGCGGGGAAATTGGTGGTTTAGGGGGCTTGACAAGATTTCGGCACAAGTGCGGTTTTTCGTATTTTGGGACCGAGGAACGTTAAGGCGGCGACGGGAGTGTCCGCTTTACACGTGATCGACGATGCATCCCCGTTCGCTGCCGCATATCGCCAATCGCTGCTAATCCTATGCGGTTCTTGGGCTTACGTTGACCAAATTGGTTCTTTCAGGTAGGTTAAGTAGATAAAACCATAGTGGGGAAGTGTACCCTTACAGGAACCCTATCGTGCCTAATAGCAATGGCAAGACGCTGCTTTTATTGAAGCCCCGGGGCTTTTGTGCGGGGGTGGTGCGGGCGATTGATATTGTCCGGATTGCCCTGGAGGCTTTTGGGCCGCCGATTTATGTCCGCAAGGAGATCGTGCACAACCGCTTTGTGGTCGAGGAGCTGCAAGGCAAGGGTGCGATTTTCGTGGACAGCGTGGACGAAGTTCCTCCGGGCGAGCGGGTGATTTACAGCGCTCACGGGGTGTCGCCCGAGGTGCGGGAGGCCAGCGCCGCGCGGAATCTGCGGGTGATTGACGCGACCTGTCCGCTGGTCACGAAGGTTCACGTGGAGGCGGTCAAGTTTGCCAAGGAAGGGTACTCGCTGATTTTGATTGGCCACCACGATCACGATGAAGTGATTGGAACTTTGGGCGAGGCTCCGGTGGTGACGCAGGTGGTGGGATCGCCGGATCAGGTGAAGGCACTGACCGTGCCAAATCCCGATCGGGTGGCTTATCTGACGCAGACCACGCTGAGTCTGGACGAGACCAAAGACATTATTGCGGCCTTGCGTGCGAGGTTTCCGAATATCAAGGGGCCGGCGGCGCAGGATATTTGCTATGCCACGGAGAACCGGCAGGTCGCGGTGAAGCATGTGGCGTCGGACGCGGATTTGCTGCTGGTGGTGGGTTCGGATAACAGCTCGAATTCGAACCGGCTGGTGGAAGTGGCGCGCAACCTGGGTACTGGTTCGCATCTCATTGACAGCTTCCAAAATATCAGGCCGGAGTGGTTGGAAGGTGTGAAGACGATTGCTTTGACGGCCGGGGCGTCGGCTCCGGAGTGCCTGGTGGAAGAAGTGGTGAAGTTTTTAGGCAGCAAAGGATTTGGCAACGTGCAGGAAGTGGAAGTGATGCCCGAGAACGTGCGCTTTGGCTTGCCTCCAGAGATTGTGGAAGCGATTGCCAGCGCCCCTAGCGCAGTGAGTGCGGAGTAAAGAAATAAATATGGATGAAACCTCCCCCGCGTTTTCCGCGTCGAGTGCGCCGCAGTTGCGTTTCGGAAAAATAGATGACTTGGCCAGCCGAGTGGCTGCCGCTGTCGATGGCGCGCGCAAACTTTTATTCTCCCAGCAGCACCAGGAAGGCTACTGGTGCGGCGAGTTGGTGGCTGACACGACTCTCGAGAGCGACTATATTCTCCTGCACACACTGCTTGGCACTGGCGATCCGGTGCGCTTCCAAAAGTGCTGCAACTGGATTCTCCAGCACCAAAACGAAGACGGAGGGTGGGGCATCTATGTGGATGCGCCCTCAAACGTCAGCGCTTCGGTCAAGGCCTATTTCGCATTGAAGCTTACCGGGTATAAGCCCGATCATCCAGCGCTGGTGCGGGCTCGGAAGAGAATTCTGGAGATGGGTGGAGTGACCGAGGTCAACACCTTTACCAAGATCTATTTGTGTTTTCTGGGGCAGTTCGATTACGACGCGGTGCCGGCGATTCCGCCGGAGATTGTGCTGTTTCCCAATTGGTTCTGGTTCAACATCTACGAAATCTCTTCGTGGTCGCGGGCGATTCTGGTGCCGCTGTCGATTTGCTACGCGAAGAAGCCGTTCAAGAAGATTCCTGATGAAATGGGAGTGGAAGAGTTATTTGCCGGCGGGCGGGACAAATCGCGCATGCGGTTGCACTGGAGCGACAAGCTTATCTCCTGGCGCAACTTCTTTTTGGTGCTCGACCGCATGACCCATTGGTTCGAGATGGTGCACGTTCGTCCGCTGCGCTGGCTGGCGCTGAGGCGGGCGGAGCAGTGGATGCTGGAACGCTTTGAAATGAGCGATGGTCTGGGGGCGATCTATCCGTCGATGCTGAACGCGATTATTGCGTTGCGCTGCCTGGGATATTCGCTGGACGATCCGCAAGTGATTCGCGCGCTGGATGAATTCGAGAAGCTGGGCATCGAAGAAGGCGATACCTTCCGCATGCAGCCCTGCATGTCGCCGATATGGGATACGGCGTATGCGATGTTTGCACTCGGCGAGGCGGGGGTGCCGCGTACTGATCCGAGGATGGTCAAGTGCGCCGACTGGATTCTGCAAAAGCAGGTTCGCACCGTGGGCGACTGGAAAGTGAAGAACAAGAAAGGGCAGCCGGGCGGCTGGTATTTCGAGTTCAACAACGAGTTTTATCCCGACGTTGACGACAGCGCGATGGTTTGCCTGGCGCTGGCTCAGGTGGAGCATTCCAACGGCCGCTACCAGCGTGAATCTGTACAGCGGGCCATTGACTGGATTTCCTCTATGCAATGCAAGTCAGGTGGGTGGGCGTCGTTCGACAAAGACAACACGCGCATGGTGTTCGAGCACATTCCGTTTGCCGACCACAACGCCATGCTCGATCCGCCGACGGTGGACATCACCGGGCGGATTCTAGAGATGCTGGCGGCGTATGGATACGACAAGAACGATGCGCGGGTGAAGAAGGCGTTGAAGTTCATCCGCGAAGAACAAGAACCGGATGGCTCATGGTTCGGCCGCTGGGGCGTGAACTACATTTACGGCACGATGCAGGTGTTGCGCGGGTTGGAAGCGATCGGCGTGGATCATCATGAGCCCTATGTGCAGCAGGGTGCGGAGTGGCTGCGGATGATGCAGAATCCGGATGGAGGTTGGGGTGAGACTTGTGGTTCGTACGACGACCCCAGCACAAAGGGCGTAGGTCCAAGTACACCCTCGCAGACCGCCTGGGCGGTTATGGGGCTGCTGGCTGCGAACGATACGCGGAGCGATTCGGTGGCGCGCGGGGTTGCATACTTGTTGCGAACGCAAAAGAAAAATGGCGGTTGGGATGAGCCGCAGACTACCGGCACGGGTTTCCCGCGGGTGTTTTATCTTACTTACACGTTGTACCGGCAGTATTTCCCGTTGATCGCTCTGACGACTTATAGCAAGGCGATGGCAGGGGCTGCGCAGGGAACTGGGGTGCGGCGGATTGGGTAGTTGGGAAGTTGTGGTGGACGAAGGGATCCTTCGCTTCGCTCAGGATGACGACGAGTGAGAGTGTAGGCAAAGCGGCACTGGAGAGAAGACGAATGGCGGTACCAATTTCTCAGATGTGGACGGTGGCGACTTACGTCATGGGGCAGAAGCTCCGGGGGCGTAAGCAGTATCCGCTGGTGCTGATGCTGGAGCCGTTGTTTCGCTGCAATCTTGCTTGCGCGGGTTGCGGGAAAATTCAGTATCCGGCTCACGTGCTGAAGTCCCAGCTCACGCCGGAGGAATGTTTTCGGGCGGTCGATGAATGTGGTGCGCCGACGGTCTCAATCCCGGGAGGCGAGCCCTTGCTGCACCCGCAGATTGGGGAGATTGTCGAAGGGCTGGTGGCGCGCAAGAAATACATTTATCTGTGCACCAATGCGTTGCTGCTTAAAGAAAAACTTCATCTCTTCAAGCCCAGCAAATATCTGACTTTTTCTGTTCACATGGATGGACAGCGCGAGCATCATGACTTTTCGGTTTGCCTCGAGGGCGGATACGACAAGGCGATCGACGGGATCAAAGCCGCGCTGGACGGCGGTTTCCGCGTGACCACGAACACCACGCTTTTCGATGGTGCAGATCCCAAGAGCGTGCGCGCCTTTTTCGACGAAATGATGGAGTTAGGCGTCGAGGGCATGATGCTCTCGCCTGGTTACTCGTACGACAAGGCGCCTGACCAGCAGCGCTTTCTGGGTCGCGCCCGCACGCGGCGGTTGTTTCGCGCCATGCTCTCGAATCGCAACAAGAAATGGCGCTTCAATCAGTCGGCGTTGTTTCTTGAGTTCCTGATGGGCAAGCGCGACTACGCCTGCACGCCCTGGGGGATGCCGACGTTCAACGTCTTCGGGTGGCAGAAGCCCTGCTATCTACTGCAGGACGGTTACGCGGACAGCTTCGCGGAATTGCTGGAGACGACCGCGTGGGAAAATTACGGGACTGAATCGGGCAATCCCAAGTGCGCGAATTGCATGGTGCACAGCGGATATGAAGCGTCGGCTGTCAACGATTTGTTCGGATCAGTGCAGGGCATGTGGCAGGAAGTGAAGGCGCGCATGTTTGGAGAATATGAAGACGCTTCCGCGCTCAGGCTGCTGGATGAGCCTAACGAGCCGGCGCATGCTGCCCATCCGCTGGTGCAGATTGGCGCGCCCGAGGGCGAGGAGACGCGGGTTTGAGCGGGCGCGAATCCGGGCACGGGCCATCTGTCTCGGTTGATCCGGACTCATTGGAAGTTGCGCCGGGAACGGCTCACCAGAAGCTCGAAGGATCAGTTCCATCGCTGGCGAATGAGGAAGACCTTCGCAACGCGCTAGAGCAGGCGTTCGATTATCGCGGCGACGTTTCGATCACGCGGAAAGACGGTGCGAGGATCGAAGGCTACATTTTCGATCGCAGTAGTGGAAGCGGGCTCACCGACAGCTTCGTGCGATTGTTGCCGAAAGACGGTTCTCCCCGGATAAAAATTTCCTACGCAGAGATTGCCGCCCTGGCATTCAGCGGGCGCGATATGGCTGCGGGCAAGAGTTGGGAAAACTGGGTGCGGCATTATTGGGAAAAGAAAGCGGCGGGCGAGAAGGATATTTCGCTGCAGCCGGAGAAGTTGGAATAGCGGAAGAAGCACTTAGCACTTGGCACTTAGCATTTAGTCCCTGCATTGCCCAAGGCCTTCGGACGAAACGCAGCTTGGCTAAATGCTAATTGCCAAATGCTAGCTTTTGTCACAGGAGCAACCGGTTTTGTAGGAAGTCATGTGGCTCAGGTGTTGGGCGAGCAGGGAGCCGACTTGCGGTTGCTGGTTCGTTCCGGCAGCGATTTGCGAAATATCCAGGGACTGAATGCGGATCGGGTGATCGGCGATCTGCGCGATCCGGAATCCATTGAGAAGGCCATGGCGGGCTGCGATGTGGTGTTTCATGTCGCGGCTGATTACCGGCTTTGGGTTCGCGATCCGGAACAGATGTGCCGCGCCAACGTGGAAGGTACGCGGGCTGTGCTCGCCGCGGCGCGCAAGAATCATGTAGGGCGGGTGGTTTACACGTCGAGCGTTGCGACGATGGGGTTCACCTCGAACGGTCATCCGGCGGACGAGGATTCTCCGGTTTCGCTCGACGGCATGATTGGCCACTACAAGCGGTCGAAATTTATGGCCGAGGAAGTTGCGCTGGAGGCGGGGCGCGGCGGAATGGATGTAGTCGTGGTCAATCCCAGTACGCCGGTTGGAGAACGGGACATCAGGCCCACTCCCACGGGACGAATTGTCGTAGACTTCCTGAAAAAGAAGTTTCCTGCGTACGTCGATACAGGTCTGAATCTGGTGGATGTCAGGGAGTGCGCTCGCGGCCATATCGCTGCGCTGGAAAAGGGAAGAAGCGGGGAGCGCTATATTCTGGGCGGAGAGAATCTGACGCTGAAGCAGATTCTCGACAAACTGGCGGCGATTACCGGGTTGCCGTCGCCCAGGGTGAAAGTTCCTTACGTGCTGGCGCTGGCGACTGGTGTCGTGGACGAAGTTGTGACCGGACGCATTCTGGGCCGGGAGCCGCGGGCGACCATTGACGCGGTGCGCATGGGACGAAAGAAGATGTTTGTGTCGTGCGCCAAGGCAGAGCGTGAGCTGGGATGGAAGATGGTTCCGGTGGATGGGGCGTTGAGACGAGCGGCGGAGTGGTTTCAGGCGAACGGGTATGCCGGGCGAGGCTGAAGATGCCCGACTCGGTCAAAGTCGCAATGGTCGCTGCCTTGGAACGCGAGGTAGGCCCGCTCGTCAAGCGCTGGCGCAGGGTTGAACGTGAACACGAAGGCAGGCGTTTCCAGTTCTTCGACAGCGAGCAGACTGTGGTGGTGTGCGGAGGGATCGGAGCGGAAGCGGCTCGGCGGGCGACTGAGGCTGTGATCGCGATGTATATGCCGGAGCTTGTGCTTTCGGTTGGTTTCGCGGGGGCGCTTGATCCCGCATTGAAGGTGGGCGAGATCTTTTCACCGAGCCGCGTGATTGACGCCAGGGACGGCAGCAGCGTAGAAATTGCTGCGGGTCGTGGCGTGCTGGTTAGCGCTTTAACGATCGCGGGGGCGGAGCAGAAGGCGAAGTTAGGCGAGTCTTATAGCGCACAAGCGGTTGATATGGAAGCCGCCGCTGTAGCCTGCGGAGCGCGAGCTCGGGGGGTGCGCTTCATGGCGGTGAAGGCAATCTCGGATGAGAGCGCTTTTGCCATGCCGCCGCTGGATCGATTTGTGGACCGGGACGGACAATTTCGCCAGATGAGCTTCGCGACGAGTGTTGTGGCGCGGCCTTGGCTGTGGTCGAAGGTTTTTCAGCTTGCTGGCAATAGTGCGAAGGCATCGAGGGCACTTTGCGTCGAGCTGGAGCGATGCATCAACGAATCGAAGAAGCCAGGGGTCACGGGGGCGGAGTTGCGTCCGATAACGAGGGTAGTCAACTAATTAGATGGCAATCGCGGGACAATTCACGATCGCGGACACGAAGCATTCGATTCCTACCACTATGCGGGCGGCGGTTTACCGGGGTATCAATGACGTTCGACTGGAGACCGTGCCGGTGCCAAAGATTGGGCCTGGCGAGTTGCTGGTCCGAGTCCATACTTGCGGCATCTGCGGAACCGATCTCAAGAAGATCTCGAGCGGCTCGCACTCGGCGCCACGCATTTTCGGACATGAAACCTCAGGCGTTGTGGCGGCGGCCGGGGAGGGAGTCGCGCGGTTCAAGGCGCGCGATCGGGTAGTCGTGTTCCATCACATTCCTTGCGGCGAGTGTTACTACTGCCGGCACAAGACTTTTGCCCAGTGCGAGACTTATAAGAAGGTCGGCTGCACGGCGGGCTTTGAGCCATCAGGCGGGGGATTCGCCGAATATGTTCGGGTGATGGATTGGATTGTCGATCACGGCACGGTTCGCATCCCCGATGGAGTATCGTTCGAGCAGGCATGCTTTGTGGAGCCGGTGAACACCTGCATGAAGGGGATCGAAACTTTGCAACTTATGCCCGGGGAAAGTGTTCTCGTTATTGGACAAGGACCGATAGGCATCATATTGAGTACATTAGCCAAGAGGTCAGGAACTAGGGTAATCACTTCCGATTTGTATCCCGAGAGGCTTACAATATCTAAAAGCTTCGGATTAGAGAATGGGATCGATGCTTCGCGCGAAGACACCGTGAAAACGGTACGGGAGCAGACGGAAGGTCGTGGCGCCGACGCAGCGATTCTCGCAGTAGGTGGTAACGGATTAATTCGGACCGCCATGGATGCGGTGCGTCCGGGAGGCCGGGTGTTGTTGTTTGCGCAGACAGTTCGTGGGGAGGCTACGATTGATCCGGCCGCGATCTGTGTGGATGAGAAAAGATTATTGGGGTCGTACAGCGCGTCGGTTGAATTGCAAGAAGATTCGGTGCGGTTCGTGATGGGCCGCGAGATGAACCTGGAAGGTTTGATCAGCCACCGCTTCTCTTTGTCGGACAGCGTTGAGGCTTTGAAACTGGCGGCGCGTCCGCAGCCGGACTCGATGAAGATTGTGATTCAAGCGGGCAGTTCGTGGGAAGGAAATAAAGAGTGAACGGAAAGATGACAGCGGCGGTCCTCTATGGCAAAGAGGACGTAAAAATTGAGCGAGTTCCCATTCCCCGGGTGGGCGATGGCGAAGTGTTGGTGAAGGTGCAAGTCGCCCTGACTTGTGGAACCGACCTTAAGGTTTATCAGCGTGGCTACCATGCCCGCATGATCGTTCCTCCGGCATTGTTCGGGCACGAACTGGCTGGAGTGATCGAGGAAGTTGGACCGGGGGTGCGCGGGTTCAAGAAGGGGATGCGAGTGGTGGCGCTGAACTCCGCACCTTGCCAGATGTGTTTTTACTGCTCCAAGCATCAGGCCAATCTTTGCGAAGATCTGCTGTTCAACAATGGAGCGTATGCGGAGTACATACGAATTCCGCGGCGCATTGTTGAGATTAACATGCTGGCGATCCCGCCGGACGTCAGCTACGAAGAAGCGGCGATGGTTGAGCCCCTGGCCTGCGTGCTTCGCGGCTTGCATGAAACCGGGGTGGAGATTGGCGACACGGTTACTGTCATTGGAGGCGGTCCCATCGGACTGATGTTCGTGCAGGTTGCCAAGGCGGTTGGCTGCAATGTGATTTCTGTGGTGAAGCGTGATGGTCAAGTTCAGGCGGCAAAGCACATGGGCGCGCATGAAGTGGTGCAGATCACCATGGTAAAGGATCCGGTGGAAGGGGTGCGCAGGCTTTCACCCGAAATGCGTGGCAGCGATGTGGTGATCGAGGCGGTGGGACGTCCGGAAGCGTGGGAGATGGCCATCGACATGGTGCGCAAGGGCGGGACTGTGAATTTCTTTGGCGGCTGCGCCAGCGGCACGAAAGTGCAGCTCGACACCAACCGGCTGCACTATTCCGAGGTTACGCTGAAGGCGACCTTCCATCACACGCCGGAAACCGTGCGCAGAGCCTTCGCGCTGATTGCCGAGAAGAAGATTCGTTCCACCGATTACATTACCGGCGAAGCGCCACTTTCCCGGCTGCAGCAGGTTTTCCATCATATGCTGAACCGCAACGGCGATATCAAGACCGCGATCATTCCCGGGCACTGAGGCGGGTTTCTGCATTCGCGTTTGTCTGCATTTTGACGAAACAGACCATGTCATCCATAGCCAGCGACTCCCGGATTTCCTCTACCCTGCCGGGGTGGAGCAGGCTTCCGCCTGAGTACGCCATCCCCCAAGAAGCCGCGACGCAAGCGGAGGCTCAGGAGTACTGCCGTCGTCTGGCGCGTGCGCACTACGAGAATTTTTCGGTTGCGACCTGGTTTCTTCCGGAGCGGCTGCGTCAGGATTTTTTCAACGTCTATGCCTATTGCCGTATCTCGGATGACCTGGGAGACGAAGTCGGCGATGCGAATGCTTCTCTGTCGTTGCTGGATCAGTGGGAAGCGGAGCTTGATGCTTGCTATGGCGGGAGCCCGCGGCATCCGGTATTCGTGGCCTTGGCCGAGACTGTGCGCAAGTGCGAGGTTCCGAAGCAGACATTTGTCGATCTGCTGACTGCGTTTCGTCAGGATCAGAGAGTTTCGCGCTATGCGACATTTGCGGATGTTCTCGGGTATTGCCGTTACTCGGCAAACCCTGTGGGCCATCTGGTGCTGTATGTGTGCGGGTACCGGGATGTGGAGCGACAAGTGCTTTCCGATTTCACTTGCACCGCACTGCAGCTGGCGAATTTCTGGCAGGATGTGAGCCCGGACTATGCCAACGGACGAATTTATCTTCCTGTGGAAGACCTGCTACGCTTTGGAGTCACGGAAGATGACATCGCGGCTCAACGCAACACGTCCGCTTTCTGCGACATGATGCGCTTCGAAGTGGAGCGCGCCCGCGATTGGTTCCGTCAGGGCTTGCCGCTGATTGAGAAGGTGGATCGCGAACTGGCTCTGGATATCGAATTATTCAGCCGGGGCGGGCAGGAGATTCTGAACGCCATCGAGGCGCAGGGATACAACGTGCTGGGCCGGCGTCCGGCGATTTCGAAAGCACGCAAACTGACGCTGGTCGCGCGTGCGGCTTGGGGAAAAATCTTGCGGGGAAAAAGGGTATGAGTACGGCGGTGCAGCCAGCTCCCACACCCTTCGCGCCTACCGAATCGCAACTCGCGGTTGCGTACTCGGTTTGCCGCCACATCACGCGAGCCGCCGCTAAGAATTTCTACTACGCATTTCTGCTGCTGCCGCGGGCTAAGCGGCAGGCGTTGTGCGCGGTCTATGCTTTCATGCGGCGCTGTGACGACATTGCGGACGATGAGTCTCTGTCACAGTACGACCGGCGGCAGAAACTCACCGCATGGCTCGATGCTTTTCACCGCGCACAGTCTGGTCATCCCACCGACGAGCCTGTGTTGCTGGCCCTCACCGACGCACAGCGCCGTTACAACATTCGGGTTGGATTGCTTGATCAGCTGGCATACGGCACAGCGATGGATGTTGAGGGAGGTCCGGGCGCCGACGAGAATCGCACAAGCGAGTCGCCGGTGCCATACGCACTTAGCGTTCACTACCGGACTTTTGACGATCTCTACCAGTACTGTTATCGGGTGGCTTCGGTCGTGGGGCTGGTTTGCATTCATGTGTTCGGATACCGCGATCCGGCTGCCGAACCGCTAGCGGAGCGCCTGGGGCTGGCCTTCCAACTTACCAACATCATTCGCGATGTAAAAGAAGATGCCAGGATGGGCCGCGTTTATCTGCCGGAAGAGGACTTGGACAAGTTTGGGATTTCACTTTCTGCTTTGGAATCGGTGTCCGATCCTGCAGTCTTCCGCCCGCTCCTGGCAATGGAAGCTAACCGGGCTCGCGAGTATTACAAGGCTGGAGAAGAACTCATCCCACTGGTTGAAGAGGACAGCCAGCCAGCGCTGTGGGTGCTGATGACCATCTATCAGCGGCTGCTCGAGAAGATTGCACAGCGCGAATACGACGTCTTCAGTGGCAGCGAAAAAGTCAGCCTCACCGTGCGCGAGAAGCTCGGCATTCTGGCCAAAGGTTTCCTGAAACGCCTTTCCTGATGAGCGAGCGCTCGCTACGAAATTTCCGAGTGGCGGTGGTGGGAGGTGGATTGGCGGGGCTCGCCGCTGGTTGCGCCCTTGCGGGCAGTGGCTTTCGCGTGACCCTGTTCGAACGCCGGCCTTATCTTGGCGGACGCGCTTCTTCCTATCAGCATCCCGGCACCGGCGAAGTCGTCGACAACTGCCAGCACGTGCTGCTCGGCTGCTGCACCAACCTGATCCAGTTCTACGAACGGCTAGGCGTTGAAAACAAGATCCGCTGGTACGACCGGCTGACCTTCCTCGAGCCGGGCGGACGCGCCTCGGTGATCGCGCCGTCGAAGTTGCCCGCGCCGCTTCACAACGCGCCTGCTTTTCTGCGCGCTGCTTGCCTGGACTTATCCGACAAACTTTCCATTGGCATGGCAATGGCCGCCCTTGCGCCCGGCACTCCGCGTGACATTGGCGAGAACTTCCTGACATGGCTGCGCCGACACGGACAAACCAAGCGGGCGATCGACCGTTTCTGGAATCCGATCCTGGTGAGCGCATTGAACGAAGAGTTGGATCGCGTGTCGGTGCCGTATGCGGCACAAGTAGTGCGGGAATCTTTTTTGAAATCGGCAAGGGCTGGGCGAATGGGCGTGCCGACCGTGCCTTTGACCGAACTCTACAGCGTCGCGGGAGACTACATCACGGCGCGTGGAGGCGAGATCCGTTTCCGAAGCAGCGTGGAGTCTTTTCAAAGTGAGCCGGATAACGTAAAACTGCTGGTGTCGGGCGAGGAAACGGGCTTTGACTTCGTTGTGTTCGCTGTACCCTTTGACATTCTATCCCGCATACTGCCGCAATCTTCGGCTGCCGACCCGTTGCGGCAAGCGCTGGCGCGTTTCGAGACTTCACCCATTACAGGCATTCATCTTTGGTTCGATCGCCAGATCACTGATCTAGAACATGCCGTCTTATTGGACCGCACCATTCAGTGGATGTTCCACAAATCGAAACTGCTGGGGCGCAACGAGAATGGCAGCTACGTAGAACTGGTCGTGAGCTCGTCGAAGACTCTGGTGGAAAAGTCACGCGCGGAGATCGTCGAGTTAGCGCTCGCCGAACTGCGGGAATTTTTCCCCGATGCGCGAGGTGCGAACCTGGTGAAGTCCACGGTGATCAAGGAAGTTCATGCAACCTATTCGCCGCGGCCGGGGGTGGACATCTACCGTCCCCGCCCGGAGACGGTCTGGCCAAGAGTATTTCTCGCCGGAGACTGGACTGCGACTGGGTGGCCCGCCACCATGGAAGGGGCGGTAAGGAGCGGGTATCTGGGGGCGGAATCCGTGGCCCGAGTCGCGGGAATACAAGATGCGTCGTTCCTCGTATCCGATTTGCCCGCGACCGGATTCATGCGGCTGTTCGGATAACGTTTAACAGTGTTTTTCGCACACTCACTTAGGCAGTTGCGCGAAGACTGGACGGACGAGGCGTCCGCCGCCACGTTATTTTAGCGAAACCAGTTTCTCTACCAGTTCGGAGTAGTCTTTCTTTTCCAAGCCGTGAACTGCTTTGTTGTACTCGTCCACCTTACTGGAATAATTCATCGAGCAAAACTTTGGCCCGCACATGGAGCAGAATGCGGCTTCTTTGTAGTAGTCGTCAGGCAGGGTTTCGTCGTGCATGGACCGAGCTGTCTCCGGATCGAGGGACAGCGCGAACTGCTTCTCCCAATCGAATTTGTATCGCGCATAGCTGAGCGCGTCGTCGCGGTCCTGAGCGCCGGGACGATGGCGCGCCAGATCCGCCGCGTGGGCTGCGATCTTATAGGCGATGATTCCGTCTTTGACGTCCTTCTCGTTCGGGAGTCCGAGGTGTTCCTTGGGCGTGACGTAGCAAAGCATCGCGGCGCCGTGCCAGCCGATCATCGCAGCACCAATGGCTGACGTGATGTGGTCGTATCCGGGCGCGATGTCGGTGACGAGCGGGCCCAGGGTATAGAAGGGAGCTTCGTAGCAGAGCTCTTTTTCTTTGTCGACCTGTTCTTTGATCTTGTCGAGCGGCACGTGACCAGGGCCTTCGATCATCACCTGCACATCGTGTGCCCAGGCCTTCTTGGTCAGTTCGCCCAGCGTCTTCAACTCGGCGAACTGTGCTTCATCGCTGGCGTCGGCGATGCAGCCGGGACGCAGGCCGTCGCCCAATGAGAACGAGACGTCGTGCTTGGCGAAAATCTTGCAGATGTCGTCGAAACGCTCGTAGAGGAAATTCTGCTTGTGATGGTGGGCCATCCATTGCGCCAGAATTGCGCCGCCTCTGCTCACGATCCCGGTGATGCGTTTGGAAACCATCGGAAGATACTGGATCAGCACGCCGGCGTGAATGGTCATGTAATCCACACCCTGCTCGGCTTGCTCTTCGATCACTTCGAGCATCACATTTGCATTCAGGTCTTCGATGCGTTTCACCCGCGAGATCGCTTCATAGATCGGCACGGTTCCGATGGGCACCGGCGAGTGACGCAGAATGGCTTCACGAATCTCATGAATATTGCCGCCGGTTGAAAGATCCATCACAGTATCGGCACCGTAGTGAACCGATGTGTGCAGCTTCTTGAGCTCTTCCTCAATGTTGGAGGTGACCGCCGAATTCCCAATGTTCGAATTGATTTTGCAGAGCGAAGCCACGCCGATGCACATAGGCTCGAGTTCCGGATGATTGATGTTGGCGGGAACAATCATGCGGCCGATCGCTACTTCGTCGCGAACCAGTTCGGGGGAAAGCTTTTCACGATTCGCTACATAGGTCATTTCCTCCGTGATCAGGCCCTTGCGCGCGTAATGCATCTGGGAGAAATTGCCGTCGCTGTTCTCCACTCTGCGACGCGCGATCCATTCTGAGCGCGGCTGGGGAACGTTGTGGCCATTGCTTTCGGAGCCGTGATTGGCCTGACTGCTGTTGCCGTTCGCTGCATTACCGTTCGCTGGTTTACTGCTCGTCGGAGCCATGACTCGTCACCTTTTTTGGATTCGTCAAAAAACGATTATACGCCGCGATGAGATTGAACCGAACTCCGTAGCTCTTGGCTACCTTATTCCACGGTTGTCCGTCCAAACCCTTAGGGCTTAGAATCGCTGCTTCGACTCAACGAGGTCCCATGCGCTCATTCCGTCTCTTGCCCGTATTTCTGCTGCTCGCGGCCGTCGCTATTTTTGCTCAGACTGATTCCAACACGAAGCCGGCGCCAGGTTTCAGCATCGACAACATCGACAAGGCACTGGATCCTTGCGTCGATTTCTACCAGTATGCCTGCGGTAACTGGCTCAAGAAGGCGGAAATTCCGGCGGACCAGAGCGCGTGGGTCAGCTTTGTCGAACTGGACGAACGGAACCTGGTCACGCTGCGAGAGATTCTGGAAAAGGCTTCAGCCAACGATCCTGGCAGAAGTCCGATCGATCAGAAGATCGGCGATTTCTACAGCTCCTGCATGGACGAGAAGACTGTGGACGCGAAAGGCCTGGACTCGCTCAAGCCGGAGCTCGACCGCATCTCGGCGGTGAGCGACAAGGCGACGCTGATTGATGCGATCGCGCGGGTCCATCTTGAGGGTCCTAACCCGTTATTTAATTTCTATTCCAACTCGGACCTGCACAATGCGGATCAAGTCATCGCGTACATTGACCAGGGAGGATTGTCGCTGCCCGACCGCGATTACTACATCAAAGACGATGCCCGGATGACGGAAATGCGCAAGCATCTGGTGGAAGAAGTGACCCAGATGTTTACACTCGCCGGCCAATCTCCGACGCAGGCGGCGGAGTCGGCGCAAACCGTCTTGCGGATCGAGACCGCGCTGGCTAAGGACTCCATGGATCGCACCCTCCGCCGCGACCCAAAGACGCGGGACCACAAGATGACGCGGGAGGCGGCGGTCGCGATGGCACCGAATTTTTATCTCGATCGCTATTTCGCGGCAACGGGCGCGCCCGGTTTTTCAGAGTTGAACGTCAGCAATCCGGAGTTCTTTAAGCAGGTGAATGGCGTGCTGGAATCTGAATCGCTGGACAACCTGAAGATCTACGTAAGCTGGCACCTGCTGCGAGGCGCGGCTCCGTGGCTCTCTCAGCCTTTCGTGGACGCGAGTTTCAAAATGCGTCAGGCCTTGACCGGCCAGAAGGAAATCCAAGCCAGATGGAAGCGCTGCGTGGAGCTGACTGACAACTCCCTGGGAGAAGCCCTGGGCCAGAAATACGTGGAGCTTACTTTCGGGGCGGATGGTAAACAGCGCATGTTGAAGATGGTGGACGCGCTCGAAGAATCGCTGGACACGGATATCCAGAACCTTTCCTGGATGACCGCCGATACCAAGAAGCAGGCCAAGGTCAAGCTGCAGGCTATTCGCAACAAGATTGGCTATCCCGACGCGTGGCGCGATTACAGTTCGCTGACGGTGGGGCGGGGCGATCTGCTGGGCAATTTTTTGCGTGCCAACGAATTCGAGTCCAAGCGCGAAATCGCCAAGATTGGCAAGCCGCTCGACCGGCTGGAATGGGGCATGACGCCGCCTACGGTCAATGCTTACTACAGCTCCTCGTATAACGAAATCGTGTTTCCGGCAGGCATTTTGCAACCGCCGTTTTTTGACAAGAAAATGGATGATGCCGTGAACTTCGGTGGAATCGGGCTGGTGATTGGCCACGAGTTGACGCATGGCTTCGACGACCAGGGGCGCAAGTTCGATCCGCAGGGCAATTTACATGACTGGTGGACGCCCGAGGACGGCAAGGAATTTGAAAAGCGAGTAAGCTGCGTCGCGGATGAGTACAGCAGCTTCGTTGCAGTCGACGATCTTAAGCTGAACGGGCGCCTCACGCTTGGCGAAAACACCGCCGACAACGGTGGGGCACGCATTGCGCTGATGGCACTCGAACGAATGATTGCGGAAGATAAAACCGGAAAAGAGGCCCAGAAGGTCGACGGCTACACGCCCGAGCAGCGTTTTTTCCTGGGCTTTGCGCGGGTGTGGTGCGAGAAACGACGTCCCGAGTCGGCGCGCATGCAGGTGACCACGAATCCGCACTCGCCGGGAAGATGGCGGGTCAATGGAGTGGTTCAGAACATGCCTGAGTTCCAGCAGGCTTGGGGCTGCAAGGCGGGACAACCCATGGTGAGCGCGAACGCCTGCCACGTGTGGTGACGGTGTTGGAGGGCGAGGCCGCTACCCGATAAATCCTTTGCGCCTTTGCTCGCTGTAGCGGCGCAAGGCATCGTTGATGATCGGGTACGCTTCGCCCGCGGGCCGGATCTCGTCCACCTCGACCTCTTTTCCTTCGAGCTGTTTGTAATCCTGGAAGAATCTGCGCAGCATGATGAGCCGGTGCGGAGGCATCTCAGAAGCTTCGCGGTAGGTGTTGAATTCAGGATCTTCGGTAGCGATGGCAATGATCTTGTGATCTTTTTTCCCCGTGTCGATCATGGTCATTAGACCGATGGCTCGCGCATGAATAATGGTCAACGGAACCACGCTTTCCTGACAGAGCACCAGAACGTCGAGCGGGTCGTCATCTTCAGCCAAGGTCTGAGGAACAAAGCCATAGTTGGCCGGATAATAAACCGCCGAGTAGAGCACGCGATCGAGTCTGATGAGGCCGCTGGCTTTGTCGAGTTCGTACTTCACACTCGAACCAAAGGGAATTTCAATCACTGTGTTGAACTCTTCCGGCAACCGCTCTCCGGGAGTTACGTCATGCCAAGCGTGGGTCATAGTCAATTGAATCAATCAAAAATGAACGACAGGAGAATTGTAATGCTCTAGATGTCTCTTGGTTCTTGACCCGCGCCCGAGCGGAGGAATAGAGTTTTTATAGGCGTGGGGCTTTTTATGTCCAACGAGACCAGCAGATATCTCAAATTCGGCGGTGCGACGGTAGTCATCCTGTTGGCGCTCGGGTATCTCGCTTATACCGGCGTCCAAGAGAGTAAGAGTTACTACGTCACCATCAAGGAACTTCGTGGTATGGGAGACTCGGCCCACACCAAACGCCTGCGGGTTGCGGGGAATGTTCAACCTGGTTCGATTAAGCGCAACGGCACCAAAGTTGAATTCGTCCTGATAGAGAACGATCAAACTCTTCAAGTTTCATACAGCGGCACCGAGCCTCCGCCAGATACTTTCAAGGACAATTCCCAGGCGCTGGCCGATGGAAGTTTCGGACGCGATGGCGTCTTCCATGCCAAGCAACTGCAAGCCAAGTGCGCGTCGAAGTACGCGCCGCAACAGCCGGGAGCGCCCGCCAGTGGCACTTCTCCGAATGCGCCTGCGAAGAGCATGACCCAGGTCGAGACCGGCGGCTCTGGCGCGATGTCGAACTAGAACCTATCGAGACTGTTTTGCAGTCGACCGTTCAGCAATTGCTCCTCCTGACCCTGTGGTGTAAACTCCGTGGCGATCTCGGTCAAGGGTAAATACTGAAGTCCGGGGAGGATGCAACCATGGAGCGTAGGCTGCTTTTCTCATATCTCGCTGGGTTGCCTCTTTTTGCATTGAGCTCGGTTGGCGAGCAAGAGGCGCCGAAAGCCAAAAAACTAAAGATCATGATGAAAAGTGCGTGGGGCTCGGATGACCCAACCCGCGCATCATTTCCCTTTATTCACGGACTTGCGCTGGCCGACGCTGGTCACGACGTGCAGATTTTCCTGACGGGGGAAGCCACTTATACCATGCGCAAGGCAACGGTGAATGCAATCATGCCTGTGGGGTGGCCCCCGTTGAGCGAAACCCTCGAAAAGGTTGTTGCCAAACACATTCCGATCTTTTCTTGAGGAGCCTGTTCCCGGGCCCGTGGGGTCACGGAGGCAGAGTTGGAGCAATGGGGCGCGAAGTTTGGTACGCCCGCGATTTTTGTCTCGTTAGTGGAATGGGCGGATCGGATCATTACCGAATGAGTCGTGCTTAGCTAGTGTCGTGGAATCGCCTAGGCCGGGCCAGCGGCCTGCGCGGCCGTCCGAGACGCCCTTGCCCCATTCTGAACGGCGCTCGACTTCGCGGGGCGGTTCGGCTATCTTCGGTTCCGATGCCTGCTGCGGTCATCGTTACCGATCTCGTCAAACAATTTGGACGCTTTGCCGCGTTGCGTGGCGTGACTGCGGAGTTTGCTCCTAGCCGCCTCTATGCCATTCTCGGCGACAACGGGGCAGGGAAGACCACTCTGCTGCGCGCCCTGGCCGGGTTAACGCCGCCCACGCGGGGAAGCATTTCGATGCTGGGAACGACCGATCTCCGTTCTGTCTGCGGCCAACTCGGCTACATGGCCCATCCTTCTTTGCTTTACGACGAGATGAGCGGAATGGAGAACCTGGGTTACTTCGCGAGGCTGTACGATGTCAGCAATAAAGACCAGCGCTGCGCCGAAGTGATCGGGGCGGTAAAACTTGATCCATCGCTGACGCGGCCCGTGGGGCAATATTCGCAAGGCATGCGGCAAAGGATGTCGCTGGCGCGGGCGCTGTTGAACGATCCCAAAATCCTTCTTTTGGATGAGCCTTTCTCCAACGTAGACCTGCGTTCTGCCCGAGAAATGGTGAGTTTGCTCACGGGCTTGCGCGACGCGGGCAAGACAATCTTCGTGGTCACGCACCAAGCCCCTCTGCTCGAAGGCGCTGCCGATGAGTTCGTGTGGATGGAGGCCGGGCAAATCATTAGCCGCACTTCGGATCTAGCGGCAAGATTGGAGACGCCATGAGTAGCGTCTCCGGTCTCATGCGAGCGACTTTAGCCAAAGACCTTCGCCTGGAGTTGCGCTCCAAGGACGCCATCAACTCCATGTTGTTTTTCTCGTTGCTGGTCGTGGTGATCTTCAGCTTCTCGTTCGATCCGACCGCGGAAGAATCCCGACGAATTGCCGGCGGACTGGTTTGGGTCGCTTTTCTGTTTGCGGCAGTCGTGGCCTTGAACCAGACCTGGGCACGGGAAATGCGCAATCAGGTGCTAGATGCCTATCGGGTTTCTCCAGCGCCTACCAACGCGCTGTTCTTGGCGAAGGTCGTAGGGAACTTCATTTTTGTGACCGTGCTACAGGCGCTGATGACGCCGCTTTTTATTGTGTTTTACAACTTGCGCGCCCTCGGACCCGGATACCAGTTGCCCATTGTCGCGGCGCTGGGCACATGGGCCCTGGTGGTGAATGGAACGTTTTTCGCGGCCATGTCTTTGCGCACACGCAGCCGCGAGATCATGCTTCCATTGCTGTTGTTTCCTATTTCCATCCCCGCTTTGCTTGCGATGGTCGAAGCCACAGGGGCGATCCTGACTGGGGAATTTTCAGCCAAGTTCTGGATCGTGTTGCTTGCGGCCTATGATGTGGTGTTTACTATCGCTAGTCTCTTCTTATTCGGATTCGTGTTGCAGGCGGAATGAAGCGCGTTTTCCCCATCCTCGCTGTCCTCACGGCTGCGCTGCTAAGCTACGCCTTGTACCAGGCTCTGGTCGTGGCCCCAACCGAGCAGACCATGGGCGACGTCCAGCGGATCTTCTATTACCACGTGCCCTCGGCGTGGACAGCTTTCATCCTATTTTCAATCAATTTCGTCGCTTCCGTCGCGTACCTCATTCGCCGTTCTAACAACGCAGACATTGTCGCCTTGGTAACGGCGGAAGTAGGCGTCGTATTCTGCACCGTGGTGCTGGTGACGGGGCCGATCTGGGCGCGTCCGGTGTGGGGGATCTGGTGGACTTGGGATTTGCGCCTGACCCTGACTCTGGTGCTGTGGCTGATCTACGTCAGCTATTTAGTTCTGCGGAGGTTTTCCAGCAGTGGGCAGACTCCGTTGCTGGCGGCAGTGCTGGCCATTTTTGGGGCGCTCGATGTTCCCCTGGTCTATTTTTCGATCTGGTTTTTCCGCACCCAGCACCCTCAACCGGTGATTGGCGGAGGGGGTTCCATTGATCCCCGCATGCTGCACGTCCTGCTGATCAACTGGCTTGCGTTCTCCTGCTTCGCGGCATTGGTTTGCTGGTCTCGCTACCGCCTGGAAGTGCTGCGGCGCGAAGTGGACGAAACCCTGGCGCTGGAGGCTTTGCTCGAACCGCGGGGTTCGCAAACCAGGACTTCGCAGACGTGGAGAGCGGGATGAGTTATCTTTACGCCGCATACATCGCTACCTGGGCCATTCATGTCGCTTATCTGGGCACGCTGCTGCGCCGTTACATCCGCCTGAGAAACGAGATCGCAGAATTCAACGCAAGAGACGAGAAGCAGTAGCGGAATTCATTCAAGCTGCTGAGTCAGAGGATGCGGTCAGGAACCACCGTTTCTGCTAGTATGCCGATGGGCTTTCCGGGAGTTGCCTCATGCGCCGAATCATCATTGTGGGTGTGCTGTTGGTACTTTCAACTGGCTTCACTTCCTTTGCGGGCAATGCCAAAGCGAAGGCACCGCAGACTGCTGAAGCTGACGCTCGTCTAAAGCACGCCTTTCGTCGGCCCGACAACAACGGTTGGATATTTGCGCACCTCGAAGGTTCCCCGTCCGAAATCGGCTTCCAGCACGGCTACCTGCTCGCGCCCGAGATCGAGGATGCGCTGAAAGTCACCACCCTCGAACAGACGCACCAGAATGGAAAGGATTGGCAATTCTTCCGTGATGCAGCCAAGAACATGATGTGGCCGCACATCGAATCTGAATACCGGGAAGAAATGCAGGGCATCGCCGATGGCGCAAACGCACACGGCGTGAAGCTGGACTTGTGGGACGTAGTTGCTCTGAATGGCGCCATGGAGTGGAGCTATTACGTCAAGCAATACGATAAAGCGCATGGCATCAAATCCGCCTCCGTTGGCGTCCCCGAGCATTGCAGCGCGTTCGTGGCTACCGGGAGTTACACCAAAGATGGCAAGATCGTTATCGCCCACAACAATTGGACCAACTATCTTGATGGCGAGCGCTGGACTATTATCTTCGACGTCGTTCCCGACAAGGGCTACCGCTTCATCATGGACGGTTTCCCGGGATTCATTCACAGCGGCGATGATTTTGGCATCAACTCGGCTGGAATCATCATCAGCGAGACGACGATCGGCGGATTCTTCGGTTACGATCCCGCAGGCATCCCGGAGTTTGTTCGCGCCCGCAAAGCCATGCAGTATTCCGCGTCAATTGACGACGCCGCGCGCATCTTCAAAAAAGGCAACAACGGTGGGTATGCCAATGACTGGCTGTTGGCCGATATCAAAAGCAACGAAATTGCCAGCCTCGAATTAGGTCTGAAGAACGTCACCCTGACGCGGAAGAAGGATGGATATTTTGTCAGCTCCAATTTTCCCATCGACGAAAAACTTGCGCGCGAGGAGACTGACTTCGACGTGCATGATCTGAGTTTGAGCGCCAACGCCCGCCACGTGCGCTGGGAGCAGCTCATGGCCAAGTACAAGGGAACGATCGATCTGGCAGCCGCGCAGCGCTTCGAAGCGGATCACTACGATACATTCACCAAGAAGGAAGAAGCCAGTGAGCGGACGCTCTGTGGCCACGTCGACCTTTCCCCTCGCGGGGACGGCGCCTGGCAGCCGCCTTACGGCATCGCTGGGGCAGTGCAGAACAAGGCTACCGACGCCGCCATGGCTGCTGAGCTGAAACTTGCAGCTTCAGCGGGTCATTCGTGCGGCATCAACTTCAACGCTGCCGCGCATCTGCAGGCGCATCCGGAGTTCTCCTGGCAGAAGGATCTTCTGCTCGATATGCCGTCGCATCCTTGGACGATTTTTGCCGCAGCGAAGTAAGTTCTCTCACTCTGTGTTGGAGCCCAATTGCTCAACTGCTCGAGGCAGCCGATCCCAGGAATTCGTATTCCTCAATGACGGCCGCGATGCCGACCCGGGAGGCCGGCAACGGCGATTCGGCACGCACCACGCGCGCGGTGAATCGGACGCGCAGCGGTTCGGTCAAGGTGACGTGCGGCGGAAAAGTCAAAGTCACCTGAATCCGGGAGCCGGGGGCGAGCGACCGGTCGAGGTAGAGAAAAACGCCGCGAGCGCTCACGTTTTGGGTCTCGGTCAACAACTCGTCAACGTTGGCGTCGGCCACTTTGACGATAGCGGGCAGACGCATGTCGAAACGCCGCATGCCGCGCCGCTCTTCTGACATTTCCGGCGGCGAGCCTTCCGTTTTTTCGAGCATTCGATGTTCCCTTCAAACCAACGAAGTCACTCGGCAACTCAATCCGCAACCAGGAGAGATGTAACTGGGTCATACCTCAGGCCAAAGATACTTACTTGTCAGGAGTTTGCAAGACTAAAGAGATTGAGGGAACTGACTCGGTTACTGCCGTTGCGCTGGCGAAGATGGGCGAAGAATGGGTGAACTGGGGAGGGCGGGGAAGGGATGCGCCCGCTCGAAGAAGCAATCGAACTGCCACAAAAATGGTGCACCTGACCAACGCGCTCGCAGGCGAATGAAAGACTTGTGGGACGGTACTGGCTGCCGATGACACGCAGCATGAAACAATTTGCAGAAAATCTGCGCCTGCGCGACATTTCGCGGTTACGCGGCGCCCAATCACGGGCGCCGCACTTTTCCACTGCCAGACGGCATCTCCGGCCAGCCTGCAGCGCATCTGACGATTCTTAAGGGATAGAATAGGGGCACGCATCTTGACAGGCTATCCGTCAGATGTTTAAGTAGTTAGTTATCTTTTGCTCTTATTTTTTGGTGGCAAGTACGCAAGCCGCTTCGCGGGCGCGACTCGGGGTGCTGTTTGTGCGCCGTTTCTTCTTCCTCTCCCTGAAATCGGGAAAAGACATCGCGGAAATCGGAGGAGTTCAGTGAGATTGAATTGCCGTCGGTCGGGAAAGACTTGTTCGCCAAGCCGCATCCTCGTGGCCATGACCCTGTTGATGCTGCTCGCAGCCGTTACTTTGACCATGAGTTCCGGTAGGGCGAAGCTCCAGGTTGCCGACGCTTCCGATCGAACTCCGACGGCGTTTGTCGCGTCCACTCATGTTCCGTCCCAAAGCCAGAAGCAAATTCTGGCCACCTATAGCCATCTGCCGCTGATGTTTGAGCCGAACCAGGGACAGATCGATGCCAGCGTGAAATTCGCCGCACGAGGCAGCGGCTACGGGTTATATCTCACGGCGCAAGAAGCCGTCCTGGTTCTAGAGCACGCGGCATCCGAAGCTCGCCATCCGGTCGCTCAGACTTCTGCTGTGAGCATGCAGTTGGTAGGAGCAAATTCCAGCGCTGAGCCGGTCGGTGATGTTCAACTTCCCGGGAGAAGCAATTACTTCATCGGGAACGATCCCGCAAAATGGCACCGTGACATTCCGCAGTTCGCGCGGGTGCGATACCGCAACGTTTATCCCGGCGTGGACCTGGTGTACTACGGCAATCAGGGGCAACTGGAATATGACTTGGAAGTTGCGCCCGGCAGTGATCCCGGGCAGGTCGCGCTGAGATTCCAGAATCTCGCGAATCACAGCCCGAAGAATCCAAGAATTGTCGCGAATGGGGATCTCGTTCTTGACGTTGCCGGGAGTGCTGTGCGACTGCGAGCTCCGCACGTGTATCAGAAGTTTGGAGCCGAGGAACGGATCGTGGCAGGCCGCTTTGAATTGCGGGGCCAAAGGAAAGACGAGGTTGGCTTTGAACTGGGCGCTTACGATCGCAGCCAGACTTTAATCATCGATCCGGTGCTCGCCTACTCAACGTATCTCGGGGGCACGGGAGCTGAGAGCTGTTCCTTCATTACGGGCCTTCCCTTCACGCCGGGCTGTCCAGCCATTGCCGTGGATGCGGCCTCCAATGCGTATGTCGCAGGATCGACCACATCAACCAACTTCCCCCAGACGACGGGAGAATTCCAGCCTGAACTCGCGGCGGGAGCGACTGCCAATGTTTTCATCGCCAAGTTCAATCCCACCGGGACTCTGCTGTTTGCCACGTACCTGGGCGGAAATGGCACCGATTATGCTGCCGGGGTCGCCACGGATACCGGTTTCGATGTGATCGTTGCGGGTACTGCAAGTTCCGGTAATTTTCCCACGACGAACGGGCCCAACAACGCCGCGTTTCAGACCACGCCGGTTAGTGGCGGCAAGCACGTATTTGTCAGCAAGCTCGATCCCACGGGAAGGATCCTGCTGTATTCCACGTATCTTTCCGGCCACGGCATCGACATCGCATCGGGCCTGGCGGTCGATCAAGCGGGCAGCAACGCGTATGTAACCGGGACAACCACTTCCGCCGACGTGGGGACAGGATTTCCGTCCACGATCGGAGCCTTTCAAACGGCGCCGAAGATTGCAGGCTTGAATCAGTTCTTCTTCACTAAGGTGGATCCCAATGCGAGCGGCGCTGCCAGCGTACTCTATTCGACCTACTTCGGCGGAAGCAGTCCCAGTACCGGCACGGTCGTGGGGGGCGGCATCGCGGTCGATACCAACTCGAATGCGTACTTTACCGGGGGTACGAATTTCATCGACATGCCCGTGCTGAACGCGTTTCAAGCGACGAACAAGGGCGGGTATGACGTCATTGTGGCCAAGTTCAATGCCTCGGGCGTTGCCGGAACCCAATTGTTGTATTCGACTTATCTTGGCGGCTCCGGCGACGATATCGGTTACGGCATCGCAGTCGATACCAGCCCGAATGCTTACGTCGTCGGTTCGACGACCTCTACGGATTTCAACGCAGGCGACACCGGGACCACGGCGTTGCAGGCGTCAAACGGCGGCGGAACGGACGCGTTCGTCGCGAAACTCGGAATACTTTGCACTGGCACAGCCTGCACCGTGCCGCTTCCCCTGAATTACTTCAGCTATCTCGGCGGCGCCGGAACGGACGTGGGTACGGCGATCGGCGTGGACAACAATTCGGCCGCGCGCATTACCGGCTGGACGAATTCTCCAAACTTCCCGATTGTTGGGAATCCGCTGCAGAAGACTTTCGGGGGAGGCTCGAGCGATGCGTTTTATGCCAGCATCGACACGCTTGCCACCTGCAGTCCGATCACAACGCCTACGTGCGCCCCAACCAGTACCTCGAGCTACTTCGGAGGAAATGCCGAAGATATAGGTACCGGCATCGCGCTCGATCAGCAAGGCTCGAGCTATTTAGCGGGAGAAACATGGTCAACCAATTTCCCAGTGTTGAATTCTGCGCAGGGAAATCTGAGCGGACCGAATGACGCATATGTGGCCAAGCTTGCGCCTGTGCTGAATTTGACCATGCCAACGCCCGCTGCTACTCCGCTGGTGGTTGGGATGGGCAGCCAGGTCAGTTTCGCTTATACCATTACGAACAGCGGTGAGTTCACGAACGGCGTGACTTTCGTCGACAACTTGCCGGCGTCCGGCGCGACCTTCGTTTCCGCTACAGCGAGCCCCGGGACCTGCGGCAACGCCGTGAACCAGACTGTGCTGTGCAACATTGGTACGCTTAATGCCGCCGCCACGGCAACCATTACCGTGGTTCTGACCCCAGCCGCGCCGATCCTACCCGGCGGCACGGTAAGTTTAGGCAATAGCGGTGCGGCATTTGTCGGGCAGTCCCAGTTAGCCACGGCCAGCGCGAGCGTGACCGTAAATGATTTCAAACTCACGGTCGCACCGGCTACTCTCACCGTCCCCGCCGGTGTGCCCGCAGTCTACAATGCCACGGTTACGCCCAGTGCGAACAGCGGGTTCCCCGATAGTGTCTCCATCGCCTGCGGCAGCGGTCTGCCCACCGGAGCAACTTGTTTGCCGGGAAATAACAATCCCATCCCCAATCTCAACACCGGCGCGCAGAGTTCGCAGCTGATCATCAACACCATCGCTCGGGTGACGACCACCACCGAGTTGCGGCATCGAGGCGGCCCAGGGATACCGCTCTACGCGACTTTGCTTCCCGTGTCCGGGCTGGCGCTGCTCGGTGTGGGACTGGGCGGCAAAGCCTCTCGCCGGCGACGGTTGCTGATGGGGTTACTGCTGTGCGGATTATTCGCGCTCATTATGTTCCTGCCCGCTTGCGGTTCAAGTTCGACCACGACGACCACCACCGGCACTCCCGCGGGAACTTATGCGATCACGGTCAATGCGGTATCGGGTAACGCGACCCGAACCACGGTGGTTACGCTCGTCGTTCAATAAAGCCACGGGTCTTTACCCATCCGCGCGCAGTCTCGGATCTCACTTAAGCAGAGTGTCCCTGAGTGCTAAGATAGCCGCCGATCCTAACCACTGCGAGGTCCTATCAAGTACGACTCTGCCAGAATGCTTCTTGTCATCGATTTGGTGGGCACCTTTGTGTTCGCGGTCGAGGGTGCGATGGCTGGAATTGAAGCGAATCTCGATCTGCTGGGCCTGATGGTGGTGGCGTTTGCGACCGCGCTCGGCGGTGGGATTATTCGTGATCTGCTGATCGGAGCGGTCCCTCCGGGTTCCATTCGCGATTGGCGCTATCCGGGTGCAGCCTTTCTCGGTGCCGCGGTGGTGTTTTGTCTCTCCCAGTTCGTCAGCCAGATCTCCCCTTGGGTAATCATCATTTTCGATGCCGCCGGATTGGGATTGTTTGCCGTTGCGGGCGCAGCCAAGGCGCTCGATTTTGGCATACACCCGTTCATCGCCATTTTGATGGGAGGAGTCACCGGGGTCGGTGGCGGCACTATCCGCGACATTCTGCTCGCCCGCATTCCGACTGTTCTTCGCGCCGATGTATACGCGACCGCGGCGCTCGCGAGCGCAGCCGTCCTGGTTGTGGGCCTCCGGCTCAAAATGAATCCCAGACTCATGACCGTCCTCGGGGCCGTGGTTTGTTTTGTATTGCGGGTAGTCAGCGTTTGGCGCCACTGGAACTTGCCGAGGCTACTACCACACTGAGACCCAAAATCTGACAGCTCAACTTTTCGTCCGTCCGAGGAGCGAAGGAATGTTCGATGACCTCCTCAGAACCGGGTCAACGAGCGTAATCGCGATGTTACGCCAACCTCATCCCGTAAACGTAGTAGTATCGACATTGACCTCAGTGTTCGCTGGGTTTAACATCGCGAGCCAGGTCCGCGGAACGTCTCTAGGCGCACGTCGTTGCTACCTGGGCCCCGTCTTCTGGAGCTACACCCTTCGGATCGACCGTTCCCTACGGCTCATGTATGCACAACTTCAACCCGACTCACAGGAAAAGGGGACAATTGCATGCGGCAAAAGAAATTTTGGTTCGCGCTGAACGGAATCCTAGCGCTGGTCGCACTGGCGGTCATGTGGCCGATGGGGGCGGTGGCGAGTAGTCAGTACAAGGTGTTGCATCGGTTCACCGGAAATGACGGGGCAAATCCTTACGCGGGTCTCATCTTCGACGCGGGCGGCAGCCTATATGGCACGACGGCGATCGGTGGCAAAAACAACGAAGGGACAGTGTTCAAACTGACGCAGAATTCCGATGGAACCTGGAAGGAAAGTGTGCTTCATAGCTTTGCCGGACCGCCCGACGGCGAAAACCCGTATTCTGGACTCATCTTCGGCTCTGACGGGAGTCTTTACGGTACTACAGCGACTGGTGGACAGTACGGGAAGGGTACGGTTTTCAAGCTAACACTCACCCAACATGGAACCTGGAAGGAAAGTGTGCTTCATAGCTTTGCCGGACCGCCCGATGGGCTCGATCCTGATACTGCGGGTGTCATCTTCGACCCAGCTGGAAACCTTTACGGCACGACGGCCTACGGCGGGACTACAAGCGACTGCGGTTCCCTGGGCTGTGGGGTCGTCTTCAGGCTGACTCCGAACACGGACGGAAGTTGGACAGAGAATGTACTATATAACTTTTGCCCCGCTACAGGCTGCCTGGACGGGGCCTCACCTAGTGCAGGTGTCATCTTCGACCTCAGCGGGAACCTCTATGGCACGACCTCGGTTGGTGGCCCCTCGGGCGCCGGTATTGCTTTCAAGCTAGCGCGATCAAAACGGGGTTGGACGGAGAGCGTACTGTATAGCTTCTGCTCCCTCAAGGACTGCACTGACGGATCCCACCCTTATGCGGGTCTTTCTTCTGATCTTTCGGGAAATCTCTACGGTACGACTCTCTTTGGAGGCAGCCCTACGTGTCTCAATGGTGGAGTCTGCGGAGTCGTTTTCAGGCTGACGCCGAACTCGAATGGGAGCTGGCAAGAAAGTGTCCTTCATAGGTTTCAAGGCCATCCAGCAATTGGCCCCAACGCCTCAGTGATCCTGGATAAGGCGGGGAATCTCTACGGCACCACTGCGAACGAGGTCAACTATATCGGCGAAGGCACGGTTTTCAAACTGACGCCCCAATCGTCGCACTGGAAATATCGTGTTCTCCACCTATTCAAGAGCGAACCGACCCTAAACCCATACAGCAACCTGCTGATTGACAACACTGGTAATCTCTATGGTACAGCCACTAGTTGTGCATGCGGGAAAAACCGTTACGGTGTCGTCTTCCAAATTTCGCAAAGCCCAATACGCTAAACGTCATTCAGTCAAAGCTCCCATCAGTTGCGCGAGGTCTTGCGCTGAGAATGCCCCCGCGCACAGCATCGGCGTAGTGTTCGAAATCATCCCCTAGATATTCCTGTTACTTTCGGCTGCACAATGAGTTCTCACGCAACTAGTGCAGGGCTGCGATTTTCTCAAGTGACGTTAACAGGCCATAGCACTCAAAACCCCTCCCCGGGACTCGCGATCTGTCGGCGGGAGGAGGTTTGAAAGAGTGGAATCTGCTTTCTACGTGCGGTGACAAGAAGCCGTGCCCCTGCCGACAACCCGGATCAATAGTCGACACTCGGAATCTATGCGCCGGCGGAAAGCTTGTGGCTCTTGGATTGTGCGATGCCGTATTGGCGGATCTTATATAACAGCGCCTTGTAGCTGATCTTCAACAGCGCGGCGGCCTGCTTGCGGTTCCAGTTGGTTTCGTCGAGAGCCTTGCTGATGGCTTCAGCCTCGGCTCCGTCCTTGGCAGTGCGAGCCAGAGACTTTAATCCTCCCACGGAATCGCCCGGACCGTGCGCCACCGGATCGAACTGGGCTCCGTTGCCGTCAGTTTTGGGACTGAGTTCCTGGATGGCCAGCTTCTCATCCCCCAGAACGAGATAACGCTTCACGAAGTTATTCAGTTCGCGCAGATTGCCCGGCCAGGAATAATCCTGGCAGGCTTGCAGCAACTCGGTGGAAAGCGGCAACGGAGGCCGGGCATACCGCTCCGACATGTTGGCCATGAAATGCTTGAGCAGGATGGGAATCTCTTCCTTGCGTTCGCGCAGCGGTGGAACTGACAGCGTGAAAGCGTTCAGCCGGTAGTAAAGATCCTCGCGCAGACGCTTGTTCGCGAGTGCTTCGGGAATATTGATGTTGGTCGCGGCCAGAATGCGAACGTCCACTTTGATCATGGAGCGGCTGCCCAGGCGGGAAAATTGCTGGTCTTGCAACACGTGCAGCAACTTGGCCTGCAAGCTGGGCGGCATCTCTCCGATTTCGTCCAGAAGGATCGTTCCTTTGTTGCACAGCTCGAATTTGCCGGGCTTGGCATGATTCGCGCCCGTGAAAGCTCCGGCCTCGTAGCCGAATAGTTCGCTCTCCAGCAAGTCCGCGGGAACGGCGGCGCAGTTCACCTTGAGGAAAGTTCGATGGGCGCGCGGAGACAGCTTGTGAATCAGCCGCGCCATGACTTCCTTACCCGTGCCGCTTTCGCCCAACATCAGCACAGGGATGTCGACATTCGCGACGAGCGCAGCCTGCGAACGAAGCTTGCGCATCACCGGACTGGCAGCGACAAAGAAAACTTCATCGCCAACTTCTTCCACTTCGCCGGGATAATTTTGCTGATTGGTCCCCAGACACTGGTCGATCACCGTGTCCAGTTCGCTTTTCTGAAACGGCTTGGTCAGATAATCGTGTGCGCCCAGGCGAATTGCCTGTACCACCTTGCGGGTATCGCTGACGCAAGAGAGCATCACAACTTTAACCCCGGGCTGCAGCTTCCGCAGTTGTTCCAGGGTTTCAAGGCCGTCGATGCCGGGCATCAGCAAGTCGAGCAAGACCAGGTCGGGACGCAGACCTTTCTGCACCCGCTCCAACGCGTCTTCGCCGGTGCTGGCGGTCTCGACTTTGTAGTTGTCCACTTCGAGCAGGGTTCGGATGTAGCGCAGCATTCCAGGTTCGTCGTCGACGAGCAGAATGTTGTTGGCCGCAGCTTTCATTTGCTTTTCCCGAGGTTGACTACATTGTTGGTTGCGGTCGAAGGCGGCAGTAGCGGAAGAATGAAAGAAAACTTGCAACCCGCGCCTGGTTCGCTCTCCACCCAGATCTTGCCGCCCATGCCACCGACCAAACGACGGGCGATGGCCAGGCCCAGCCCCATCCCGGATTGACTCTCACTTTGCGGCAGGCGAAAGAAATCGTCGAACACTTCAATGTGGTATTCGGCCGGAATGCCCGGACCGGTATCCGATACGCTCACCTTCACGGAATTGGGATGCGAAATCATCTGTCGCCGGCGTTCGGTGAGATTATCCGGATTGCTGGCGCTTCGCCGCTCCCACATGTAAGGTTCGGCGTGCAACCACACCGTGCCTCCAGCCGGCGTGAACTTGGATGCGTTCTCCAGCAGATTCGAAACCACGCGCTGGATCTTAGGTACATCAAAAGCAAACTCGGTCAGTTTCTCATTGGCCAGAAAGTATAGCGCCAGCCCTTTTTCCTGGAAGGAGTGCGACCACAAGCGGCAAACCTCCGACAGACAAGCGTTAAGGTCGGCGGGTTCGAAGTGCATCTTCATCTCGCCGATTTCGAGAAGGCTGAAGCTGAGGAAGTCCTGAATGAAGTGCTCGAGGCGCTGCCCACTGCTGCGCATGTCGCCCAGAATCTCGCGTTGGCGCTCGTTCAATCCGCCCAGCTTTTCGCTCTGCAGGAGTTCGACATACCCGTTCAGAATGGCTAGCGGAGTCTTAAGGTCATGGGCAGCCGAGGCGAGGGCATTGGTGGTGCGCTGAAACCGCTCCTGAAGCTGAGTGAATTGCTGTAACAAATCCTCGCTACAGTCGGGATTGGGGCAGGCGGTTTCCGAGGTTTTCGCCGGGCATAGCTCCGCGTAGCCTGCTTTAGACTCTTTCGCTTGCGGCAGACACGTCTTTTCAGGCGTCGCGGCCATTATCTGGAGCTCAGTGATTTGTACGGCGAGGGAGGATGGCACTCAACTCGCTGAGGTGAATGCTGACTCTCGCGATGCTAAGACATGGCTTTCCCTGTGTCAACGGAAAACGCAAGGAAGTGGTCACGGAAGGGCAAAAGCTTGCATTCCGAAGTACTCAAAGCCTTTCTAAAAGCTCTGAAAAATGGCGAATAGATGGCAAAGGCAAGGACTCACAACTGCTCTTTTTGCAGGCCAGTTTTAGCGAAAAGGCGTGCTTTCCAGAGGTTTTGCCCCTGAAAGCGTCCAGATTCCAGACACGGTTTGGCCCACAAGATGCGGTAAAGAATGAGTTAAGTCCATTCTTGAGGAAGACGGTTGAAGCGACGAACCCCCGAAACTGAAAGCCGGAAGTGGCCACGGCTGCCGCTGGCAATTCCCATTTTTGTCCGCAGTCGCGATGAGGATGGCAGGGAATTGCTGGAATTCGCTACAGCATTGAACATTTCCGCAGGAGGCGCCCTGGTCGCCGTCCGCCGCTCCTTGCCGCTCTCGGCGCAGGTTCTCTTGGAGATACCCAGCGCACCCCTGGTCTCCGGCAACTCCTTTCCCAAGGCCTCGCGCATCTTGCGGGCCCGCGCCGTGCGGGTAACTCACGTGGATGGTTACCATCTTCTCGGGCTCAAATTCTCCCGTCCGCTGATCACCGGCAAGTCAGAAAGGCTCGCCGCCAGAAGGAAAGTTAGTTCTTCTGTGTGAAAAGTTTTTCCTATCCAAAAACCTGGCAATGAGCCCTACGTCCACGGTCTTTTGCGCCCCACGCGATCCCGTAGGAATTTCAGTAAGTCATTGACTAATCGACAGTAAACTAATATTCACAGGCGTAAACAGGGGCCTGCCGCATTTGGCTCTTAGCATGCACATCGGAGGGTGGGTAGAGGAGCCGCACGCAAAAAGATGCCTATTCCAGCGACAAATTCTGTCAGTTCTCTAGTCCATCCCTTAGGCGAGTTCCCCCCAGACGCGGTTGTTTTTGGCAAGTCTGAGGCCATGCAGTCGCTACGTGCCCGCATGGACAAGGTTGCCTCAGCTAACGTTCCCGTTCTGATCAATGGCGAAAGCGGGACCGGCAAGGACATTATCGCCCGCATGATCCACGGCCTGTCCCCGTGGAAGAGCGGACCGTTCGTCAAAGTGAACTGCCCTGCCATTCCCGGAACCCTGCTCGAGAGCGAGCTGTTCGGCTACGAAAAGGGAGCCTTCACCGGGGCCTATGGCATGAAGCCCGGCCGCGTCGAAATGGCCCATCGCGGCACGCTTTTCCTGGATGAAATTTCTGAGCTCGATCTGGCCCTGCAGTCGAAGCTGCTGCAGTTGTTGCAGGACGGCCAATTCTGCCGCATCGGCGCCCAGGAGGACAAGAAAGTCGAAGTCCGCATCGTCTGCGCCACCAACCGGCAGCTCGATGTCGAAATTGAGAATGGCACCTTCCGGCAGGACCTGTATTACCGCATCAACGTCGTGAACCTGCGCATGCCGCCGTTGCGCGAGCGCCGCGGCGACATCGAAGCTCTGGTCCAGTATTTCCTCGAATACTACAACCGCAAATACAACTGCCGCGCCCGCACCTTGTCCGTTGAGCTGATGGGCGTGCTGCAGAAATATCATTGGCCGGGAAACATCCGCGAACTCGAGAACCTGATCAAGCGCTACGTGATCCTGGGCAGCGAGGACGTGATCAGCAACGACCTCGTAACCCGCAACGAGCAGGAATTTTTCAATCCCGACATCAACCTCGATGGCCCAATCTCGCTGAAAGCCCTGACCCGCAAGGCAACCCGCGAACTGGAACGCAAGATCATTCTGAAAGTTCTACAGGCCCATCACTGGAACCGCAAACAAGCCGCGCGAGCACTGTCCATCAGCTACCGCGCCCTGCTCTACAAAATTCGCGATGCCGGCCTCCCGCCCAACCGCTCCACCCGCCGCCGCGAAGCAGTGGTAAGCGCGGGCATAGCCGCGGACTAATGGACGGGGGCCTCGCGAGCCTGCCCTGAGCGAAGTCGAAATGTCCAGGCGGAGCAAAGCTCCGCAAGCCTTTGGTCGCGCGAGGCACACGCTCAGCTTTCCCAGACCCAGCCAATCCGGCTAAGATTCGTGAAAGGGCATGGCTTCAGCCATGCCACCGACCGCGAATTCGATCCAGGCCCCGCAGGGAACTAATACTGCAGAAGGTGGCAGTTTGAAAATCTAAGCCCTTATTCCTCTTTGCACCGATGCTGATCAAACTGAACCTTGAGGGACTCTTGCGCATCCGCAACCCTCTTGATGGCGGTCACGGGAACCTTGAACTCAAGATTGCAAACAGTGCAGACTCCGACAGCCGGCACGGTTCCGAGCCACTTGAGCACCCGAAGTCTCCTCTTTTCCATTCCCAGAGTTTCTCACAGCAATCGAACCTCGCGGCATAAGCCCAATGGGAAGGGCATGGCTTCCGCCATGTCGTTAAGCCGAAAATCCGATTCAGGCCCCGCAGAGCCTACCCTGAGCGAGGCGGGACGAAAAGGAGAAACGGGCTCGTCAGAACGTCATACTTGAGCTTGGATTCTTTGTCGGCACGTTCACGTAATCGCGGATCATTTGTTTCGACGCGCTTCAGCTTCTGCGAGCCAGCCGCGACGCAACTTCTCTGCCGGGATGCTTGACAGGTATGGCTTGATATCCAGAATCGGGGTCCCATCAAGCATGTCTACGCCGCGAACGCGCAGCCGTGTGCCCTCTCGACTAAGAAGCTCGACAATGGTCAGGCCGACAGGGTTGGGACGTCTCGGGGATCGCGTCGCGAACACGCCGTGCGCTCGATTATCGGTCGGTGGCGTGCCCAGCAATTCGAATCCTTGCGAGTGATCGAATACCCAGATAACGATGAGGTGAGAGAAACCCTCGATATCAGTCAGCCCGGGCCCGAACTCCGGCAACACTTCGAGAACACCTTCCGCGTCGTGTTTCGCGCCCAATCCTTTGGGAATCTCGCGAGTGTCCTTGTACGAGCTTCTGACATGCCCAACGGGCTGCGGTGTGAACAAAGTCACTTGCCCTCCTCGTTCTGCAGCTTTTCGGCGGCCTCCAACTGGCACACACCACAGTGTAGCCTGCCCGCACAATCGTAAAACACCGCGCTCGACGGTTTCAGATGGAGGTTGCGGTTGCTGAAGTCCGCCCCATGCTGGAATTGCGACGGAGGGGTTCCCATTGCAGGTAGGTCAGCGATCTCCATACCCATTCGAGCGGCCCAAACAAGAAGCAGCGCAACCAGATCGGAGAAATTAACAACTGAACCGCCCAAATCACGAGGACGATGGCGAACTGCCCTACTCGCGATACCTTGCCAATCAAGCCAAAGCCGTGGCCGTAGAAAAGAGTCGTGCACACTACCGTATGCATGATGTAGTTCGTAAACGCCATCCGGCCGACTGCAGCCAGCCGTCGAGTTAACGGAACCAAGGCTGCCGCCTTCGACGCGAGCATGATTGTGCCGACCCAGCCCAGGCTGACCAACAAACTCGCCCAATAATTAAATTGCATGCCGTAGAAGAAGGAATAGCGGAAGTCCCAGCCGGCCGCGAAGTCACGGTAAGTTCCGTAGAGCGTCAGAGGAACGCCGATTAGCAACCCGACGGCGATCATGGTCCAGTAGAGCGATGATGGTTTCTTGGCACTGAAAACTCCCAGCTTGAAAAGTGCCATGCCAACCAGCATTAAACCGGTCGCTCGCCAGAATGTGAATCCCACAAAGAAATTGGTTTCCATTTGCAGGGAGTCGGGCACGCGGAAACTCATTTGCGCCTTCCAACTTCCCCGATAGGCCGCGATCTCTTTCGTAGCCATCGCGGGCGTGGGCATCCACAACTGTTCGCAAGCTGCTTGTACTTCTGCAGGAGACCAATGCTGCGACCACAGACCGTACGCTGTCATTGAAGCGGACGCGACGGCGATGGCCAGGACGCCCATCGCCAGGAGCGTGCGTGGCCGAAATCTGCGGCAAGGGTAGACCAACAGCCCGCACATTCCGTAGGCGACCAAAATATCTCCGCTCCACAGCAGGTAGGCATGCGCCAGGCCAAACAGAATCAGCCAGCCCATGCGCCGGTAGTGCAGAGCTGCAGAGGGCTTGCCTGCGGCCTCGATGTGGCTGGTCATGAGCAGAATTCCGGCTCCGAACAGCATGGAGAAAATCGTCATGAACTTCTCGTCCGCGAAGACATGGCTCAGCAACCAGACCCAGAAATTTCCTCGATGCAGGTCGCCATAAGCAGTGGGATTCCAGTAGGCGGCGCTGATCATCGAGAAATACTGGATGTTCATGGGGAGAATGCCCAGCAACGCGAAACCGCGCAGCACGTCGATGCTGACAATGCGCTCTTTTTCGGCTACGGGCTGGGGGCTTTCAGCGACGAATTCTCCGGCAAGCGTCGAATCCTTCAATATGATCGTTTCGCTCATTGTTCCGCCTGTTTGGAGATCTTGGTATCACCGCTTGCATCTGCACTCGGAGAGTGGATCTGTTGGAAGACATCCGTGGAGGCCTTGAGATAGTCGCTGAATTCGTCCACTTGGCGGATACGAAATCCTGCGACGAGTTGCCGCCCTTGCGCAACAAATTCTTGATGGCTGGGCAGCCAAATCTCGTCATGGACTTTTTGCTGCTCGATGAAACCCTCAAAGCCCTTGACGCTGCCGAGGAAACCCAGACCCAGGCTCAGCGAGGATACGCTGGTGAATTCCATGCGAGCGATTTCCGCGTCATCCTGGCTGATCCACATCGTCCCCTTCATGTCGCCGGCGACTTTGCCCGCGAGGTCTCCCTGGCGTCGCGGAGGTGATTTCGCTTCGAAGGCGTAGACGATCATGCGCTTTCCATGGATGTCGTCCCAGCGCAAAGGCGTGAATCGAGACTTCAGAATGATGTCGGAAAACAGAATATCGTTCTTGGGATGAACTTCATCGGGTTTCTGTGCTTTCTGTTCGTACTGGCGTATTTTATGTTCGATCTCTTTTTCTTGTTTTTGCAGATCGCTCTGCGACACCGGCTTTCCATCGTGGCTGACGTGGAGGATGAAGAATTCGTAAGCAGTTGGCGTGATGTAGTACGTATCCGTGTGTTGGCTTCGGACTTGTCCTTTTTTGTCCAGCGCATAGGTCGTGATCCGGTCCGTGTAGGTGTATTGGCTGAGCAGGGATTCGAGATCCTTTTGATGCTGGGCGACGCGGGTGATGAACGGATCGGTATCAGGGAAGGAATTCTGCATTTGCTGAGCTGGCTGGCTCTGAGTATAGGCTTCCGAGCAGAGCAGCACTGCAAAAAGCATGGTCAAGGTGCTGGCCGCTCGGACTGAGATTCGCGCGTGGCATCTGCTTTTGATAACTGCTGTGAGCACTTTCGTTTCTCCTCTCCATCGCTTGATTGATCTCATCATTGGTGGAGATTAACCCAGGCCAGCGTGACCGGTTGCAGTGCGTCTGCGGACCGCTTGAGCGATGCGATAGGTCGCGGGTTTTGCGCGACAAGATGAAGAGAGACGGCGGTGCTCTTGGGCTAGAATACTGATCATGCTCAAGCGCGACGAACTCGGATTCCCATCGTTCTGGCAGCTCCAGATGATGGGATGGACGTGCCTATATGTGCTGGTGCTTGTAGGATCGATACCTGATTTTTTACATCGCTCCGGAGCCTTCCGCGACGAGACCCTGGTTGTGGTTTTCATGTTCCTAGGCAGTTGCGTACTGCGTCCTATTTGCGGAGCGTTGTGGCGACGCGCGCTTCCGTGGCTGGCGTTCGAGATCCGAGTGTTTGCCTGGTCGCTGTTAGTGGGAACGCTGGGTGCGTTCGCCGCCGAGCTCTCGGTGTTAGGCTTCCGCAAGATGGATTGGGCTGACTTGGCAGGGAACTCGGTGCAGTTCGCCGTGGTTCTTTTCCTCTGGTGCAGCCTGTATTTCAGCATCAAGGCATGGCAGCAATCGGCGCGGGAAAGGGAACGCCTGCTTCGGGCCGAGGCCGAGGCGCGCGAGGCCCGGCTCAGCGCTTTGCGCTACCAGTTGAATCCGCATTTTCTCTTCAATTCTCTCAACGCCGTCTCGACCCTTGTTTTGGATGGCGACGTTCCCGCCGCGACCCGCATGCTGGCGCAGATCGGGGAACTTCTGAGAACTAGCCTGGATAATGACACGGTTCTGGAAGTGCCGCTCTCCCAGGAGATTGGCTTCACCGAGCAGTATCTCGCCATCGAGCAGATCAGACTCGGAGAGCGCTTGAGAGTTGACCTGGTGATTTCTCCAGAAACGCTTGACGCTCTGGTTCCGAGTATGTTGCTGCAGCCTTTGGTAGAAAATGCCGTCCGACATGGCATTGCTCCCGTCGTCAAAGGAGGCACCATTGCAATCCGAAGCGGGTTTCACGATGGTCAGTTGCAAATCATCGTCAAGAATTCGGGTGCACTTGCTGCGAGGGAAGCTGTTGCGAGAGAAGACAAGCCCATGAACGGCATTGGCTTGTCCAACACGATCGAGCGCCTAAAGACGCTTTATGGCACTGACCAGAAGTTTACGCTGGCATGGCCTCGAGCCGGTGGCTGCGATGTGACTGTGGAACTACCCTTCCGAAAAAGTAACCAAGGGCAAGAGGTTCTCTTGTGCGCGCGTTGATTGTGGATGATGAACCGTTGGCTCGCCGCGGGGTTGCACTGAGGCTGGAAAAATGCAGCGACGTCGAAATCGTGGGCGAATGCGGGGATGGTTCGTCGGCAGTAAAGAAGATATTCGAGCTTTCGCCCGACATCGTTTTCCTTGATGTGCAAATGCCGGGCATGGACGGATTCGAGGTTCTCCGCACCTTACCCAAAGAGAATCTGCCTGCCGTCATCTTTCTCACAGCGTATGAACACCACGCCTTGCGCGCATTCGAAGTTCACGCGCTGGACTATCTGCTCAAGCCAGTAGACGACGAGCGCTTCGCTGCCGCGGTAAATCGCGCACGCAAGCTTGTGGATTCGACTTCGAGGACCGCAATCACTGAACGTATTTTGCAAATGCTCGACCGCAACTCTGATAAGTATGTTTCACGCTTCACCGTGCGGACCGGTTCACGGATTCAGATCGTGCTGGCGGAGGATGTCGAATGGATCAGCGCTGCCGGAGATTATGCGGAGCTACATACTCGCAACCGCTCTCACTTGTTGCGAGAAACCATGAGTTCGTTGGAACAAAAGCTTGACCCCACAAAGTTTCTTCGCATCCATCGTTCGCGAATCGTGCGCACAGCCTGCATTCTGGAGCTTCGATCCATCGAAAACCGCGAGTTCACCGTGAAGCTTGCAGACGGTTCCGAACACCGCTCCAGCCGCACCTACGCCGACCACCTCGAGAAATGGCTGTCTTCCGGGAAGGCTGATCGAGACGACTTCAAGTGATTTGATTTAGAGCCGCAGACGGAGCTTCCCATTGAGTATTGCCAGTTCCGGGAATGTGGTTCGCGAGGGCTGGATAAATCTCGTTTATGTGCTCCATAAATTTAAATTGCAGAGATATTTCCGATGCTTGTGATAAGAACTATGCATTGGACGGTAGCCGGAGTGGTCTTTTACTGTCGTGCTTTGTGGCTACGGATTCAACGAGTTTTTACTCGGAGATATGCAATTCGGGCAGGACGTGAGCGGTGCTTGTGAAATGCAATTCCCCCAATCAACCTCTTGAGGAGCGATCTGATGCGCGCTTTCCCGCAGAACCGGAAGAAATTGTCTCTACCCGAGAGATTCTCCCGTTTAGCCGCCCGATTGCGAGATCCGGAATGGCAGCGCTACGGAAAGCTGTTGTTTCTCGGGAAGGCCGTTGGCGTTGCTGTGGTCCTGCTGTTCATCACCGTCGTTTCAGGCCTGCTCTTCGGACGCGTCTATGCGGCCGATGTTAAAGTAAAAGCCGCAGACATCGTCAATCCGATTAACACTGTTTGGACGCTGATCGCGGCATTCCTCGTGTTCGGAATGCAGGTCGGATTCACCATGCTGGAGGCCGGCTTTTGCCGCTCCCGCGAGACGGTAAACGTCCTGATGGAATGCATCGTCGACACCTGCCTGTGCGGCTTGCTCTTCTGGGCCTTTGGCTTCTCGTTCATGTTCGGCCACGGCAACGGCTTCATCGGATACCAGTGGTTTTTCTTGAAAGACGTTCCCGCAACCTACGAAGGTACCGGCGTCGCCTTTCTGGCGTTTTGGCTTTTTCAGTTTGCCTTCGCCGACACTTGCTCGACGATTACTTCGGGGGCAATGATCGGACGCACCGGATTCGTCGGCGACCTGTTGTATAGCGTCGCCGTTTCAGGTTTTATCTATCCGATTATCGGTCACTGGGCCTGGGGCCCCGATGGCTTTCTGGCGCTGATGGGCAGCGACGGTCATTTCTTTCCTTCACTAGGCACGGGCTTTCACGATTTCGCTGGATCCACGGTTGTGCACACAATTGGAGGCGTCATCGCGCTGGCTGGCTCCATCGTTCTTGGACCACGTCTGGGACGCAAATTCAAACGCGACGGCGGCGGTCCGATGCTGCCACATGATTTAACGATCGCTGCCACCGGCGGGCTGCTACTGTGGTTCGGCTGGTACGGCTTCAATCCTGGAAGCACACTTTCCGCGATGGATTTCGAAGGCATCGGCCGGGTAGCAACGAACACCACACTGGCTGCGTGCGCGGCTGGGCTGACCGCGATGCTTTACGCTTACATCCCGAATAAAAAGTGGGATGTGAGTTTCACCATTAACGGATTCCTTGCAGGGTTGGTAGCCATCACTTGTCCGTGCTACTGGGTGAGTCCGACTGGAGCGATTCTTCTCGGTGGCGTAGCTGGCGTTGTAGTGGTCGCGGGCGTCGAGTTGCTGGAGTGGCTGCGCATTGATGATCCCATTGGCGCGGTTCCCGTGCACGGGATGTGCGGCATTTGGGGAACGCTCTCGCTCGGCCTGTTTGCATGCGGTAAATACGGATCGACCGGCCCAGTCGCGCCCGACAATTCAGCGGCGCTGAAGGGACTGCTTTACGGCGGAGGCACGCAGGTGCTGACGGCGCAGGCGCTTGGGAGTCTGATTATCACGACGACCGCTTTCGCGGTTGCCTACGCCGTCATGTACCTGGTCAATGCAACCGGCACGCTGCGGGTGTCGCGCGAGGGAGAGCTTTACGGCTTAGACTTGCATGAACACGGGATTTCGGCGTATCCGGAATATGTCATTTCCTCCGCTGGGACGCCGATTGGTGTGTCGGACGAACCCGTCAGCCGGTCAACGAGTGCGATGAAATTCGAGTCCGCCGTGCTGCAACAGAACGAGAATTAACAATTCAGCTTGGGAGATTTTGGCGTAGGATTGTTACGAATCGCGATGACCAAAGTCGAAGCAATCATCCAAGTCTCTAAGCTGGAAAGCGTGAAGAATTCGCTGCACGAGATTGGCATCGAAGGCATGACCGTACTTGAAGCCCGCGGCCATGGAAGGCAAAAGGGACACACTGAGTTCTATCGCGGACGGGAATACACCGTCGATCTTATCCCCAAGATCAAGCTGGAGCTGGTCGTCGCCGACACCATGGTCGAAAAAGTTGTGCAGGCAATTTCTGCAGCCGCTCGCACCGGCAAGATCGGTGACGGGAAGATTTTTCTTTCGCGCATCGATGAAATCATTCGCATCCGCAACGATGAGCGCGGAGAGGATGCTCTGTGAAGCGGCGAGCGCGAGGAGCATAGATCGACTCAACATCCCCCTAGCCACAAGAACGCTGCTCAGTGCGTGAGGTTCGGCCCGGATCAAACGGTATGACCACGGCAGGCTCATCAAGCAGCGAACTACGGGATCTTTACACGGTAGAATCGACGCGGATCCGTGGGGACTTTGCCACTACGGGCAATGGCTGGGCCGCCATCTCACAGCGGACGGCGCTGGTAGAAAAGCTTGCTCTTCATCTCTGGAAAGAAATCATCTGCCCAGAGGAACAAGGTCCCAAGAAGTTCGCCCTTGTGGCCTCGGGCGGCTTTGGACGCAATTGGCTATTTCCGCATTCTGATATCGATCTCCTTTTTCTTCACGCCGACCACGAAATCGAAGAGGCCTTCAAGGATCGGGTTCGAGGGTTTTCACAGGGCTTGTGGGACCTGCGCCTGAAGCTAAGCCCTGCCACGCGCGTTCTGCAGGAATGCGACCGCTTCGACCCCGCCAATGTCGAGTTCGCAATCTCGCTGCTCGACTGCCGCTATCTTGCTGGGGATCCCGATCTGTTCGCACAATTGCACGACAACGTTATCCCAAAGTTAATGATCACGGAAACGCAGCCTCTGGTGCAGCGACTGGCCGACGTAACGCGTACACGCTATGAAAAATTTGGCAACACAATCTTCCACCTTGAACCGGACGTCAAGGACACTCCCGGCGGCCTACGGGATTGCAACGTGGCACTCTGGCTCAGCCTGCTCTCATCGATGGAGAAGTTGCACAACTGGCCCGATCCCAAGTCGCTCCTGTCATCTTCAGCACGTAAGCAGTTCGAGTCCGCACTCGATTTTCTAGTGTCGGTCCGGTGCTTCCTGCACCTGCGTTATGGACGCGATGACAATATGCTGGCCTGGGAAGCGCAGGAAGAAGCGGCCAAGCGCGGAATCGGAGTGTATGACGGTCACGAAGTTGCTCCGGCCGACTGGATGCGCATTTATTTCGGCCATGCCCGTTCGGTTCATCGCACCGCCACGCAGTTACTCGAAGAAATTCCTGCGGCGTGGTCTTCGCTGTCGCGGCACTTTCACAACTTGCGGGCGCGAGTCTCCGATGCCGACTTCTCGGTGGTCGATGGCTTGGTTTTCCTGCGCCAGTCGTCGGCCCTGCAGGATCCGGAAGTGTTGCTCCGTCTGTTCCATTTCATGGCCCATCATGACGTGCGGTTGAGCACGACTACGGAATACAAGATTGAGCAAGTGTTGCCGTCGCTCGCAGCGACGCCGCCCAGGGGAGCGGAGCTTTGGCTTTATTTGGGAGAAATTCTCACTCAGCCGCACGCCGCCCACGCTCTGCGGGCGATGCATTCCCTGCGCTTGCTGACTCTACTCTTGCCGGAATTGAAGGCGATCGACGCTTTGGTGGTGCGCGATTTCTATCATCGTTTCACCGTCGACGAACATTCTTTTCTGGCAATTGAAAACCTGCACCGGTTGCGGCAGTCTCATTCGGAGTGGGAAAAGCAGTACGCCGGAATCCGGGACGAACTGGAACGGCCGGAATTGCTCTACTTGTCTCTTTTGTTGCACGACACCGGCAAAGGTGCACCTTCCGACAATCACGTTCAAGGCAGCCTGGCTGTCGCGGAACAATGTCTGGCGCGGCTTGATTTGGAATCGTCGGAGCGCGAGACCGTGCTCTTTCTGATTGGCAATCACCTGGAAATGTCGGCCGCACTCCGCCGCGATATTTTCGATCCGGCGACCGTCGCTGCCTTTGCCGAGAAAGTAGAAACTCCAGAGCGCCTGAAGATGCTTTGCCTCTTCACCTACGCCGACATCAAGGCGGTTAATCCCGACGCGCTGACGCCATGGAAAGCGGAGAACGTTTGGCAGCTTTATATTGCGACCGCGAATCAACTCAATCGCAACGTGGACCAGCGGCTTCACCCGGGCGCCGATCTCGATGACGAGAAAGTCTCCCGCCTGCACGTTCTGGCTCCTGACGCATAGTTCTGGCTCCTGACGCAAGCAAGAGAGTGAAGGCTTTCTTGGAGGGGTTGCCGCAGCGATACTTGAGAACTTATGCGGCGAACGAAGTGTTGCATCATGTGGAAATGTCAGAAAGCCTGGGGAAGCATCCCATCCAGCTTGATCTAAAGCGGGGCCGCCACTGGTTCGAAATGACGCTGGTTACGACCGACCGTCCATTCCTTTTCGGCAAGGTTGCCGGCGCCCTGGCGGCATGGGGCATGAATATTGTGAAGGCTACGGCGTTCTCGAACCAGGCCGGAAGGGTCGTCGACACATTTTATTTTACGGACCGTTTCCGCACCCTGGAGCTGAACCTTTCGGAATGGGAGCGCTTCAAGCGCGGCGTCAGCGACGTCTTGACGGGAGAGGCGGACCTCGACCGCATGCTGAAGAGCCGGATGCAGGCAGAGGAGAGGAAAAACGCGCCCAAGGTAAAGATAAAGACTTCGATTGAGTTTGACGAGAAGTGCTCTTCAAACAGTACGCTCGTACAGGTGGTGACCCAGGACCGGCCGGGTCTTCTGTACACGGTTGCCTCGTGTTTCTCCCATCACAAGTGCAACATCGAAATTGCTCTGATTGACACCGAGGGGCAAATGGCAATCGATGTTTTCTATCTCACCGCTCACCGCAAGAAATTGACCGGCGACCACCTGAGGGAAATGGAGGCCGCTCTGGGCGAAGCGTTGCGGAGCGGGCATTCGCAAGGACCGCCCTCCACGTTGAGGCCAGTGAGTCGGTAAAAGGACAGCCATTCCGGCGAGTGATGCGAGAGCATCTTGCCTCCCCGAAAAATCCATTGCCACCATCGAAATTCTTGATTGTACTTACCTGCCTTCGAGAGGGTACACAATGTAAGATGACTCGCAGTTTCGCTTCCGTCGATCACGATGCCTGCGGCGTCGGCTTCGTGGCGCAACTTGGCAGCCCAGGTTCGCGCGAGGTGGTGGAGCGAGCGCTAGAGGCGCTGCGCCGGCTCGGCCACCGCGGCGGCCTGGATGCGGACGGCCGGAGCGGCGACGGCGCCGGTCTGCTCACGCCCATTCCCGACAAATTTATTCGACGGTGCGCTCGCGAAGCCGGAATCGAATTGCCCTCCCTGTACGCACTAGGGATGGTTTTTTTGCCTCGCGAGCAAGAAGACGCCGCGCGCGAGTTAATCTCCAAGATGGCACGCGGTCGTGGGCTCCGATTATTGGGATGGCGTGTCGTGCCAACCGATCCTTCGATTGTTGGCCCACGTGCGCTGGAAACGCTTCCCGTCATCCAGCAATGCTTTTTCGCTCCGGTGGACGAATCCGTCGATCTGGAATCAGACCTCTTTGGACTGCGCAAAGAAGTGGAATCCCAGGCGCTGGACGGAACATATTTCTGTTCTCTCTCTTCGCGAACCGTCGTCTACAAAGGATTATTGACCCCAGAGCAATTGCCGGCGTTCTATTCCGATCTGGCAGATCCGGATTTCGCCAGTCCTTTTGCGATTTTTCACCAGCGTTATTCGACCAACACGAATCCCAGTTGGTCGTTGGCGCAACCCTTCCGCTTCGTCGCCCACAATGGCGAGATCAATACGATCAGCGCGAACCGCCGATGGCTTCGAGCGAAAGAAGCGACTCTGCGCCAGGCACTCGGCCTGCCGGCGACCGTGAGATTGCTTGAGCCGAAGGTGAGCGACTCCGCCAGCTTTGACAATGGGCTGGAAGTCTTTCTGCGCAAGGGCTACACTCCGACGGCCGCAATGTGGTGCATGGTTCCACCCGCGCGCGAACCTGAATGCGGCCTGAATTCGGACTTTGAGTTTTTTCTGCAAGCCCACGCCCGCGAGCAAGAACCTTGGGATGGCCCGGCTGCGCTGATCTTTACTGATGGCTTGACAGTGGGCGCCAAGCTCGACCGCAACGGCTTGCGTCCGCTGCGTTATACGCTCACCTCGGATGGCCTGCTCGTCGCTGGTTCAGAGGTGGGGATTGCCGACTTGCACGACAAGCAGGTGATCGAACGGCAGCGATTAGGTCCGGGGGAAATGCTGGTGGCCGATCCCGCGAAAGGCAGATTTCTTCGTCCTGGCAGTGTTTCTGAACTCGGAGAATGGCGGCTGTTTGTTTCCGAAACTACAGCGGTGCGAATCAATCCATCCGACGAAGTTTCTATCGCATCAACAACCGAGCCGACGAAGGTCTTAGCGGCGCTCGGCTGGAGCGAAGATCAATTTCGATTATTGTTTCATCCGCTCATTCAAAATGGCCAAGAAGCTGTGTGGAGCATGGGGGACGACGCACCCTCGGCGTTTCTGTCGAGCATGCGGCGCCCGCTGTGGGAGCATTGCAAGCAGCGCTTCGCGCAGGTGACGAATCCGCCAATCGATCCCTTACGGGAAGCGCACGTGATGTCGCTGGATGTTCACCTGGGCGATACTCTGCTGCTTTCCTCTCCGCTCCTGGACTCCGGCCAACTGCAATTGACACGGGAGAAGCTGCAGCCGGTTAAAGACATCGACTTCACTTTTCCGATCGCCGATGGAATTGAAGGCGCAAAGCGAGTTTTACAGGGTCTCGAACAGGCGATCACAGAAAATGCTCGCCCCCGCATGGCCCTGCTAAGCGATCGTGGCGTCAACGCGAACAAGGCAGCATTGCCCGCACTGCTCGCTTTAGCAGCGAGTTGGAATGCGATGGTGAAGGCAGGCGACTGGAATGTGCCTTTGATCGTCGAAACGGGGCAGGTTGTCGATACACACCATATTGCTTTGCTGATCGCGGCAGGCGCCAGCGCAGTGCTTCCCTATGCTGCCTTGGAGCAGGCGGCGAAGCTACGTCCGGACGGCGTAGCTGCATTTCGACTTGCAGTGGAAAAGGGTCTGCGCAAGGTAATGGCGCGCGTGGGCATTTCCACGATTGCAAGCTACCGCAACAGCCAGCTCTTTGAAACTATTGGTCTCGACGAACAGCTTCGGGCGAACTTCTTTGAAGATGCGGGTGGTGCTCTCGGCGGCAAGGGGCTCGACGAACTCCTCGAAGATTGCATTGAGCGTCACGCCGTGGCGTTTAGAACCGAAAATTCCCAACTGCGCGACCTCGGGCTATACCGCTTCCGACGCGAAGGCGAACGGCACGCTACTTCGCCGGATCTGGTGCGGCGAATGCATCACTTCATCAAATCGCCTACCCAGGAGAATTACCAGGCGTTCGCCGAGGTTGCCGGAAAAAGAGAGCCGGTCGCCATTCGCGATCTCTTGGAGATCGCACCCGGCGTCCCGGTGCCACTGCACCGCGTTGAATCGGACGCTTCCATACTCAGCCGTTTTAGCACTCAGGCTATGTCGCTGGGGGCGATCTCTCCTGAAACCCATCGCACGCTGGCGATCGCCATGAACCGGCTGGGCGCGCGCAGCAATACCGGCGAGGGTGGCGAAGATCCGGCAGTGTACGATGAGCAGCCCGAGGCCAACAACCGGGTTAAGCAAGTCGCCTCTGCGCGATTTGGCGTAACCACCGAATACCTCGTCCACGCCGACGAGTTGGAGATCAAAATCGCGCAAGGGGCAAAGCCCGGCGAAGGTGGCCAACTCCCCGCAGGCAAGGTGACAGCATACATCGCGCGGCTGAGGCATTCGGTGCCGAACACGATGCTGATCTCCCCGCCGCCGCATCACGACATCTACAGCATCGAAGATCTGGAGCAACTGATCTACGATCTGCGGGCAGTGAATCCACGTGCACGCATTGGAGTCAAACTGGTCTCTAGCACCGGGGTAGGCATCGTCGCCACGGGCGTCGCCAAGGCAGGCGCGGACGTCATCACCATCAGCGGCTACGACGGCGGCACCGGCGCGTCGCCTCTGACTTCTATTAAGAACACGGGCATGCCCTGGGAAATTGGACTGCGTGATGCGCATGGCGCCTTGGTGGGCGCCGGTTTACGTCGCCGGGTTCGCTTGCGCGTGGATGGCGGATTCAAATTTGGACGGGATGTCATCGTGGGTGCGCTGCTGGGAGCTGACGAATTTGGTTTCGGTACGGCAGCTTTGCTCGCTCTGGGCTGTGTTATGGCTCGCCAATGCCACCTGAACACGTGTCCGGTAGGAATTGCGACTCAAGACGAAAAGCTGCGGATGCGCTTTACGGGAAAACCCGAAATGGTGGAAGATTACTTCCGCGCAGTGGCTGGGGAGGTTCGGGAACTGCTCGCCGCTATGGGAGCCGGTTCGATCGATGCGATCGTGGGCGCCGTCGATCGACTTCGGCCCCGTAATCCGCAGGCTGCTCGCTCCTTGGCGGAACTGCTTGAGCCGATCGTCACGCCGCCGCAAACGGCGTGCCTGCGCGAACCCGCTGGCGCTCTTCACCTCGCCCTGAGCCGGAGGCTGGCGGAGCGGAACACCAATCGTTCGCAACGTTTGCGTATTACGAACGCTGACCGCGCCGTGGGAACCCGTCTCTCGGGCGAGACCTTGCGCCAAGGCACCGAAATCATCACGCCAGTTGAGTACGATTTCGCGGGTACGGCCGGCCAAAGTTTCGGTGCGTTCTTGATCCCTGGAATTACCCTGCGCCTGTTCGGCGATGCCAACGACTATGTAGGCAAAGGTCTATCGGGGGGCAATATTGCCATCACAGCGGGCGAAGAAGCTTCTCTGCGCGGAGATGTGTTAGCCGGTAACACCGTGCTATACGGTGCGACGAGCGGAGAATTGTATATTTCGGGCCGAGCCGGAGAACGGTTTGCCGTACGCAATAGCGGTGCGCTGGCTGTAGTCGAAGGCGTGGGCCAACACGCGTGCGAATACATGACTGCGGGCGTGACGGTCATTCTCGGGCCCGCCGGAATTAACCTCGGAGCCGGACTGACCGGCGGCCTCGCCTACCTGCTCCGCGACTCCGCTGGGCAACATGTACACAACGAGCAGTCTGTCAGGATGGTCCCTATTGAACTCAAAGAAGAGCTGTGGCTACGTCGTGTCCTCCGCAAACACGAACGGCTCACGGGAAGTCCGCGTGCTGCGCAGTTGTTGCGGAGCGAACGGCCGCTCCCGTTCAGTCGCATCGAGCCTCTTTCCCCGTCCTGTTCGATTGCCGAGACTTGGGAAGCGATCCTGAATCGCTTCGGGAGACGCAAGACTCCCGTTTTCGATGTCTCACGGCTCGTCCCGCTTGACGGCTTGCCGTCGTATCGTAAACAGCGAGCGCTCCAGGGGAATCAATGACGTTTTCTTCATAGGCTACCCTTCCGCCCGGCTATAATCGCACACTAATTATGGACTTTGACCAACTAGTCACATTTCTACAAGTCGCCAAGCTGGGCAGTTTCTCGCGCGCAGGAGAAAAGGTCTTTCGCTCGCAATCGGCGGTGAGCAGTCAGATCCGGCTGCTCGAACAGGAATACGGAGACAAGCTTCTCGACCGCTCTGGAAAGTCTGTGCGACTCACGCCGGCAGGAAGAGTATTGTTTGCATATTCTGAGCGGCTTTTGAGGATGCGCGATGAGTCCCTCCTGGCCGTAGCCGACCAAGGCGCAACGCCTCGCGGAACTCTCTTGATCGGCGCTAACGAAGCTACATGTCTTTACGTCTTGCCCGAGGTGTTCGCCGAGTATTGCCGGCTCTATCCAGGGGTTCAAATCAGCATCTACCGCAACTTCAGCTACAAGATTATAGAGAAGCTGGAGAACGGATCGATTGACGTCGGCATCGTTACCTTGCCCGTCAAATCGCCGAGCCTGAAGGTGCACTCCATTTTTCGGGATCAGCTTATGCTGATGGTTAGTCCGCAGAATCCTCTGGCCAAGCATAAGCATGTCTCCGTCGCGGACATCGTCACCCAGCCGCTGCTGTTGCCAAGAACTGGTTACAGTCGCAGGGTTATGGATAAGCTATTCCGGCCTTACCGCGCTCAGCTGCAAGTCAGAATGGAATTACCCAGCATCGGGATGATCAAGAGCTTTGTCGCCGCCGGGCTTGGCGTCTCGCTGATCAGTTCAAGCTTCGCTCGCGACCAGGTGCTGGCGGAACGAGTGAAGCTGATTCCTCTTCAAGGCGTGGAGTTGTGGCGGGAACTGGGGCTAGCGTACCGTCGAGATCGAACCCACACGCGGCCCACAACTACGTTCATCGCTACTGTCAGACAGCTTTCCTCAGGCGCAAAATAATCGTTGCGATCCGCGAATCGGCCCAGGAAAAGGGCACAAGCGCTTGTGCCCTTTTCTGAGACGTCGAACTGAACGTACCCGAGGCAGCTTCCTCACTGCCGGATGAAGGTCATTCCGTGCGGACTGACCATATTTGTCACAATCGGAGTGAGCACTCCGGTGTGCGTATCGAGCCGGCCCACAAACGTCGGCCCTGCGGAGTAGGCTTCGCTCGGTCCAAAAAATGGCGCGGTGATGGAATAAACCGTCTCGCCATCACGATCCGAAACCAGAATCACGCCCTGTGATGAACTTGCCAAAACCGTATCGTCGATTTGCGCGGAGGTTCCCCCCGAGGTCAGTGCCAGGTGAAACACGCCCTGATCCGCGAATCCTGGGTGGTGAACGAAGATCAGTTCGGCATCGGCCTGACTATCAAGGACCAAGTCGCCCTCCGGATCATTGATCATGGAATCCGGATCCTGAAGATTGAGTTGAATCGGCTGCCCACTTGTAATGTCGATGGCATTGGCGTCACCGAGCAGCACTGGAGTTACGTCAACTCTGTTGCCATTCAGAGTGGCTTTCACGATAGCTTGTTGGGTATTGGGATTGTTCGAGGGATTAGACGCGCTGATATAAACGTCGTCTCCGATAAACGACATATCGTCATAACCGCCACCGTGGGCGGGTTTCGCGAAGGTATATTTTTTCGATTTCCACGTGCTCGGATCAAAGATAACCAGGTTCGGATTAGCGTCTTCGTTTTGCAGGGCCCACAGAAGATTGGTTTTCGGATCGACCTTCAGTCCGTCGTTGTGGCCCTTGACCCTGACTTTATGAAGCACGGTTCCGTCCATGGCATATTCGACAATCGTACTGAAACCAAAGGTGCCATCGGGCTTGGCATTGTTTCCGTAGCCAATGAACACGCGGTTGTTCCAAACGGTGATCGAGTCAGGCTGGTAATAAACTTTTGGGACGCTGGTTGCAAATACCGAGACGTTGTACGGGGGTACAGCCGTGGCCTGCGCAGCCGCCGTTGCTGTAGCTGCCATCGCCAAGCAGAGAATTGCGCAGATCCCAAAGACTTGGGAGCATAAGTTGCCTCTTTGTATCACAAATACGGATCTCATGGGGGTCTCCTCGCGAAGAATTATGCAAAGCGGACGCGAAGGAAGTGTAGGTCTTTCGTGAGCGGGCTTGGTTAACGACAGGTTAATAATTGGCTACCGTTTCGCTCTTGCTGGAACGCGTGGCATTACAGCCCATCGTGAGCTACATGCCTAATACTTCACGATTGCAGCAAACGATTTCGGATCGAGGCTGGCGCCGCCGACCAGGGCGCCGTCGATTTCTTCTTCGGCCATAAGCGCCTTGGCATTCTCAGGTTTCACCGAGCCACCGTAGAGGATGCGAAGGTTGTCCGCGAACTCCTGCCCGAAAGCTTTCGCTGCTTCTCCGCGGATCAAACTGTGGGATTCTGCGGCGAGCTGCGGCGTGGCTGTTTTGCCGGTTCCAATGGCCCAGACTGGCTCGTACGCGACGACAAGTTTGCCAGCTTTCTTGGCGGAGATGGCATGGAAGGCACGAAGGCATTGGCGGCGGAGCACATCTTCGGTCAGCCCAGCTTCGCGTTCTTCCAGAACCTCGCCGACGCAAACGATTGGGGTAAGTCCAGCTTCAAGAGAGGCTTTGAGCTTGAAATTCACCATGTCATCAGTCTCACCGAAATACTGGCGGCGTTCGGAATGGCCAATGATTGCGTGGGTACAGCCGACCGCGAGCAACATGCTGGGGCAGACTTCGCCGGTATAAGCGCCTTGCTTTTCCCAGTACAGATTCTGGGCGCCGATTGCCACATTCGATCCCTTGACAGCATCCACTGCAGCACAGAGATCAATGTACGGCGGACAGACGACGATTTCATCGCGATCGTGGTTTGCTACCAAGGGAAGAAAGTCACGAAAGAAGGCGAGAGCTTCATCAGGCGTTTTGTACATCTTCCAATTGGCAGCGATGAGTTTCTTTCTCATGGGGATCCCTTTTCGATTCGGTATGAAAAAACGGAGTTCAGATTCTGTAATTGTTCGGCAGCGCGCGAGTACGTTCGCAAAGTCGCAATGTCAAAGAGAACGAATCGAACCCGACTCACATGGTTCGTGGAGGCCAAAGCTTCAACTGTGGAAGAAATCGCGATAGCTGCGGCTTCAGAAGAGGGGTATCCGAAAGCCCCAGTCGAGATTGCAGGAAAAGACAGAGAGTTGACAGCGTGCTGATCGGCTAGGCGGATTGATTCGCGGTGGCAACTCGCAAGCTTTTCGGCTTCTCCGCTTTTTCCGTCGCGATAGACCGGACCTACGGTGTGGATCACGTGTTTCGCAGTTAGGCGTCCGCCTGTGGTGATCACCGCCTGCCCCGCAGGCAGGCTTCCAATCTGACCCACAATTCGCTTGCACTCGGCCAGTATCGCAGGTCCACCGGCTCGGTGAATCGCGCCATCCACTCCGCCTCCCCCCAGAAGAGACGAGTTGGCGGCGTTTACCACTGCGTCGGTCGTCTCCTGAGTAATATCGGCCGGACCGTGAAATTCTATAGTCCTCCCCCGGTCCAATAAAATATGAATTTCCGCACGCGGCACACTGGTCTCCAGGCAGGTCAACGCTTCTCGGTGAGTGCCTCAACCCCTGGCAGTTTCTTGCCTTCCAGGAATTCAAGCGACGCACCGCCACCGGTCGAGATGTGCGTCATCTTGTCGGCAACACCGGCGGCGTGTACGGCGGATACTGAATCGCCTCCGCCCACAATCGAAATCGCACCTACGTTTTCCGCGATGGCGTGAGCGATCTTGGAAGTTCCCCTGCTGAACGGCGAAACCTCGAATACACCCATGGGACCGTTCCAGACGATGGTGCGGGCGCGGGAAATCTCTTCCGAGAAGAGTTCTACGGTCTGAGGCCCAATATCAAGGCCCATCATGTTGGGCGGGATCGGTTGCCCGCTGTTCACGACGTGGACCACGGCATTGACGTCAATTCGGTCAGCCACAATGTGATCAACCGGCAACAAGAACTTCAGCTTGTGGCTTTTGGCTTCCTGCAGAATCTCGCGGGCGAGGTCGAGTTTATCTTCTTCCACGCGCGACTTGCCGACATTTTCGCCCTGAGCTTTCAGGAATGTGTAAGCCATGGCCCCGCCCACCAGGAGGGTGTCCACTTTGCTCATCAGATTCTTGATCACGGCAATCTTGTCGCTCACCTTAGCACCGCCAAGAATGGCGACGAACGGCTCCTCCGGATGCTGCAGCGCTTTGCCCAGGTAGCGGAGTTCCTTCTCCATGAGCAGTCCAGCGGCAGACTTCTTCACAAACTTGGTGACGCCAACGGTCGAGGCATGGGCACGATGGGCGGTCCCGAAGGCATCGTTCACGTAGTAATCGGCGAGGCTCGCAAGTTGCTTGGAGAACTTCTCGTCGTTGGATTCTTCTTCGGCGTGAAAGCGAAGGTTTTCCAGAAGCAGCGTCTGTCCTTTTTCCAGTTTGCCAGCGATTTCCTCGGCTTCCGGGCCGACACATTCTGGAGAGAATCCGACGTTCTCGCCCCGGGCCAGTTCCTTGTCGAGCAGCATTCGCAGACGCTCAGCCACAGGTTTGAGGCTCATTTTTGGGTTGGCCTTGCCCTTGGGACGGCCGAGGTGCGAGGCGAGAATGAGCCGCGCGCCGTGCCGCAGAGCGTACTCGATGGTGGGCAGAGTTTCGCGGATACGCGTGTCGTCCATGACCCGGCCGTCTTCCATCGGCACATTGAAATCCACACGCATGAGGATGCGGTGATCGTTGATGGCAAGATCGCGGATGGAAAGCTTCGACATTATGGATTCCTTGCTGCAACACGGCGCCCCGGCGTCTTGTTGGCTCGCAGCGAGGGCAAGATGCCCTCGCGACAGCCGGCGGATGCCCGCGCTACAAACCTTACAGGCCCTTCTTGCCGAGATAGTTGATCAGGTCGTGGACCCGGCACGAGTAGCCCCACTCGTTGTCGTACCACGAAATCACTTTGACCAGGTTTCCGCCGACCACGAGAGTCATAGGCGCATCGACGATGGAGGAGCGCGAGTCGCCGCGGAAATCAGCCGAGACCAGCTCGTTCTCTTCGTATCCCAGGTACCCCTTCAGGGGTCCTCCTTCCGATGCCTTTTTCAAGGCAGCGTTGACTTCTTCCTTGGAAGTCTTTTTCTCGACCAGCACAACCAGGTCGACAACCGAGACGTTCGGTGTGGGAACGCGCATGGCAAAACCATCGAGCTTGCCGGCCATTTCCGGAATCACAAGCTTCAGTGCCTTGGCCGCGCCGGTCGAGGTCGGAATCATGGAAAGTGCGGCCGCCCGCGCACGGCGCAAGTCTTTGTGCGGGAAGTCGAGGATTACCTGGTCGTTGGTATAAGAATGAATGGTCGTCATCGAGCCGACGATGATCTTGAAATTGTCATGCACCACTTTCACGACGGGCGCCAAACAGTTGGTAGTGCAGGAGGCGTTCGAGATGATGTGATGCTTGGCAGGGTCGTAAACCTGTTCGTTGACGCCCAGCACCAGAGTGACGTCTTCATTCTTTGCCGGAGCGGAGATAATAACTTTCTTCACCGGACCGCGGAGATGCTTCCTGGCATCGTTGGCATCGGTGAAGTGGCCTGTCGATTCGAGTACGACCTGTGCGCCGACGGATTCCCATGGAAGCTTGGCCGGGTCTCTCTCCGCGAACACTTTGAAGGTCTTATTGTCGACTGTGATGCTGTCGGGGCCGGCTGAGATCTGGTTGCGCAGGTTGCCGAGAATGGAATCGTATTTGAGCAGGTGGGCGAGCGTCTTAGGGTTCGTGAGATCGTTGACCGCGACGAATTCAATGTTGGGGTCGTTGAGCGAGGCGCGCAAGACGTTGCGCCCGATGCGCCCGAAGCCGTTAATGCCTACTTTGATAGCCATCTTGCCTCCGTGAGGATATGAAGATACGACTGAAAAGAATGCGTGGCCGGGAACACAAAATGTTAACAGGGAAAGAGGAGGTCAGCAAATGCGACAGCGGCGAAATGCCCCTGGACGAGGCAGATAGCCCATAGGTACAGGCCGACTTAAGTAGCTTGCGGGAAGAAATTATGGATGCGACGTGAAGCCACCGATCTCGATGTAGACGTTCTTCTTGCTCCAGAGAAACGAAATTCGCGTCAGCCAGTACTTCTTTTTGATCGTCTGGCGGGCCCGCGGCCAGTCTTCGGGAGGCAGTATCCGCGCCGTCCCCGCGAACTCCGGACCGGTAATTTTGCCTCGTATGGTGCAAGGCGCGACTCGCACCTGGGGACTATTCCGGACGCGCTTGTACTTCCCGGAATCGCTGCGAGTCATCACGTAAAGCTTGTCGTCCAGTTCTCCAAACCAAACCGGAGTGGCTACGGCGGCCCCGCTCTTGCGAACGGTGGTAAGGCTAATATATTTCTTGCCCTGGATTGCGGGCGGGATCGGCATAGGGACATTGTACGGGAGTGGGACCTTAGAAGTCTGAGGCGTGAAGGCGTCGGTTCGTCACGGCACTGCAGACAGCCTAAGTCCTAGGTTTTCCACAGTAGAGATGTTTCAAACCTACGTCAGTCGAGGGGAAGGTGCGCTGTCAGGCTTGGTACGCCTGTGACGGCATACGTTGCCCGCGAGGCTGCAGGTGTGTTACAAGCCAGACATGCGCAAATGGATGAGCGAGCGCCTGAAGCGCCGCAAAAAGCAGCCGGAGAAATCAGGAGCTGATCCCGCACCGGCCCCGCTGCAGCCTGCGTTTTACGATACCGAGCCGGTACAGCCCGAGCCAGAGAATCAAAGACAAGCGGCCGCAGCGCCGCTGCAGCCGGAGTCAGCGCATGAGTTGCTGCCGGTCGAGCCACAGCCGGCTCAACCACAACAAGCCGGAAACGGAGATGTAGCCAAACGCCGGAGGCGGCGAGGTAGAGGTGGTCGCGGCCGCGGCCGCAACGGCGCTCCGTCGGCTGAGTCGGTAGGGACGGGTGGCGGGCCACAACCGTCGCAAACCGCCTTGAAAGAAAGCCCGGTATCGACGGCCGCAGCCTCGCACGGTCGGGCAATCGCAAAAGCTCCATTGACTCCGCCCCAGGCCGAGACGCCGCGGGCTTCTAAAGGCGTTGTGGTGCTGGCGATTGGGCTGCCAGGGTCGGGCAAGAGTTCATGGTTTAAACGCCACAACATCACGCCGCTCTCAAGCGATCTTTTGCGCGCGCTTCTGTTTGACGACCCCACCGAACAGCGCTTCCAGGATCTGATTTTTTCTAACCTGCGTTCCATGCTGAAGGCGCGGCTGATTGCGCGGCGTCCGATGAATTACGTCGACGCCACCAACCTGTCTCCCCATGAGCGCAGCGGGTGGATCAAGCTGGCCAAGGATTACGGCTATGAAGTGCAGGCAGTTTTCTTTGACGTTCCCGTGGAAGTGTGCCTGGCCCGCAATCAACGCCGCGAACGCAAAGTGCCGGAAGACGCGATGCGGCGCATGGCCGGAAAATTAAAGCAGCCGACGTTTGAAGAAGGATTTTCGAAGATCACCGTGGTAAAGGTGAAGCAGAAGGAGTGACAGGCGAACTGCTATCCCTTCAGGTAAGGTAGCAACTCTTTGAATGCCGGCGCGCCTGACGAGCGCAGCAGTTCGTAAATGATCATCTCGGTCGACGAGATCACGGCGCCAGCGGCGCGCATGCGTTCCAATCCGACCTTCCAATTCCATTCAGTACGCGAACTGACGGCATCCGAAGCCACGTGCACGATGTAGCCTTCGCGCAGGGCAGCCAGCGCGGTTTGAGCCACGCAAATGTGACTCTCCATTCCACACAACAAGACCGTGTTGCGATTTCCCGGCAACCGCTTCAGCAGGGAGCAGAAAACATCGCTGCCGAAGCAGGAGAACATTTGTTTGTCGATCGCCTGGGTTTCGGGCAGCAGGGAAGCGATCTCCGGCACGGTGGCGCCCAGCCCCTTGGCATATTGCGTCGTCATAAGAGCGGGAACTTTCAGGATTCCGGCGAGCCGAATGAGCAGTTGGGAGTTCCTGATGAGCTGTTCTTTTTGAAAGATTGGGGGCAGAAGTTTTTCCTGGATATCGACCACAAGGAGCGTACAGCGGTCTGCCTCCAGAGGAGTGCGTGCTATCTCGCTGTAATCGCTCGACAGCGGAGTGTTGCCAAGTGCGGTTACCATGAATGTTCTCCTGTATGAATCTTAAACCGTAAGCTCGCGAAGTGACAGTTCCCGCAGAACACCCGGAAAGCCGGGTAAGCCTGCTGCGCGAAAAAACGGAACAGCAATTGTTGACCACAACGCGATAGCGCCAATAGAATCAAGACGGCGGGTTGTTCCGCCCTGCAAGCGCACTCTGCCCCCTCGTTCAATGGTAGGACACCTGCCTCTGGAGCAGGTTATCGGGGTTCGAATCCCTGGGGGGCAGCCAGTATTCATGCATGTTTCGCGACCTTCGCTGTTCTGAAGCATCCCCCGTGTACCCGCAGTGTAACCATTTAGATCGCTTCTGCGACCGAGTCTGCGCGCCGATTCCAAGCGGCGTCGTCGGGAGAAAAACCGTTATGCTAGGTGTAGCGGAGTGGAGGAACCCAGTGTTAGCAGGCTAAGCGATCGCTGCGAAAGCACCCGCAAAGTCATTTTTTCCTCGACTCGGGCGTCCCCAATGGGATAACATAATGATGATTGCATTAGCTGTTTGATAACCGCGGTGGCTCTTTCAGATCTTTGACAATCGTTGATGTTTCAAGAAATCCTGCCCAGGTGCGTCGCCGGGGAGGGGAGGAGATCTATCTCCTCCGAAGTTACCCGCTGCTAAGTCGTTTAGAAGTGATATTTTACGCGCCATTCGACGCTTGGCCCTGTTTTCATAGAGTTACGAGGCAAGATGGCCTTGCCGATATCAACTCCCTAAGTCCTTTAGAAGGGATATTTTACGAGGGTATCTCTAAAGCAGCGCCTTTGTTTTCATAGATCTGGCGAGAAAACTCTTTTTTTGACCTATATACCCTATACTCTCTGGTAAACTAATCATGCAATGTTATTACTTATGAGTAAACAAGCGAGGCCCACTCCAACTGGCCTTGTTATCGTGAAAATCGACCACCGTAAGAGCTGAAGAAAATGAAGATTCGAGTTGCAGCCAGTGCATTCGCTGAGGCGATCCGATGAAGGTGCTTCTGATTGGCGCCAACGGGCAGTTGGGCAGCGATCTGCTCAAGGTTCTTCAGGCCGCAGGCGACGCCGTCGTACCCCTGACTCACGCCCAGTTGGACGTTTGCTCCGAGGAGCGAGTGGCCGAAGTCATGGCTGAGGCCAAGCCGGATGTGGTGATCAGCACGGCAGCCTATCACCGCGTCGAGGAATGTGAAATTAGAGCTGCGCTGGCCTTCCAGGTGAATGGTATCGGTGCGATGAATCTGGCTAGAGCTTGCCACCGGTCCGGAGCGGCCTTGGTGAACTTCAGCACCGATTACGTTTTCGATGGGAAGAAGAACGGCGCGTATGAGGAAACCGACCGGCCTTCACCGCTGAGCGTGTACGGTGCTTCCAAAGTGCTCGGAGAACACCTCGTTGCCGCCTATGCCGACCGCTATTTTGTCATCCGTACCTGCGGTCTCTACGGAGTTGCCGGAAGCAGCGGGAAAGGCGGCAACTTTGTCGAGACCATGCTGAAGAAGGCGATGGCGGGAGATGCGATTCGTGTGGTCGACGACCAGGTTCTTACTCCCACCTACACGGCCGATCTTGCCAAAGCAACGCGCCAGTTGATCCTGACCGGAAATTACGGGCTGTATCACATCAGCTCCGAAGGCCAATGCTCGTGGTACGACTTTACCCGTTATATCTTCGAGCGTGCCGGCCTCGACGCAAAACTCTCGCCCGTCAACTCCTCCGAGTTCGCGAGTCCGGTCAAACGTCCAGCGAATTCGGTGCTCTCGAAGGCGAAACTTCGCGCGCTGGGCATATCCATTCCATCCTGGAAGGACGCGCTGCCCAGATATCTCGAGGAAAGATCGAGGAAGAGCGCGCCAGTTGGTGTTTCCTAATTGGCACTTAGGTGGCGGGCAGAAAATTTGACGCTACTTGCCTCTGCGCTCCATCCATCGCCACGCGGTTGAGACACTGTCGCCCAGCGAGCGCGTAGTTTTCCATTGCAAGAGCCGTTGCGCGCGCCTCGGGTCTGCCACCAACTCTGGCGGATCACCGGGACGCCGCGGGACCATTTTCGTCGGAACTTTCTTCCCCGTCACTTCTTCCACCGACGCAATCACTTGCTTCACCGAAGAACCCTCTCCGGTACCCAAATTCACCGTGAAAGAAGGATTTCCTGCCTGCAGGTGCTGCAGCGCCTTCACATGCGCCTCGGCTAAATCAACTACATTCGTGTAATCGCGGATGCAGGTGCCGTCTGGGGTGGGATAGTCGGTTCCGAAGACTTGGAGTTCGGGGCCGAAGCCGGCGGCTGCGCTCAATGCCAGCGGGATCAGGTGCGGTTCGGGCTCGTGACACTCCCCGAGCTCTCCACTCTCGTCTGCTCCCGCCGCGTTGAAGTAGCGCAAGCTGGCGTAACGAATTCCGTAGGCCGTGTCATAGGATTGCAGCGCCTGTTCGAAAAAGAGTTTGGAAACTCCATAGGGATTGATCGGGTCGAGCGGACAATCCTCGCTGATGGGCATTTTAGCGGGAGAGCCGTAGACCGCGCACGTGGAAGAGAAGATGACAATGCTCTTCTTGCCCGCCTCCAGCACGGTGTTCAAAAGGGAAAGGCCGCCTTCCACGTTGTTGCGGAAATACTTTTGGGGATTGACCACGGATTCCCCGACGAAGTGATTGGCGGCGAAATGCATGACCGCGTCCGACTGCTTGACCGCCGGCAACAGCTTCTTTCTGTCGTGGACGTCTCCGACGATGGTTTCGAAACCCTTGGCCAGAAAATCGAAGCCGGTGGAAAGATTATCGTAGATGAGGACTTCGTGGCCCGCTCTTCGCAACACCCACGCCGTTTGACTTCCGATGTAACCGGCGCCTCCTACCACCAAAACCTTCAATTAAGCCCTCCTGGTTCTCACGATTCGACCGAGCGTTCAATCTTTATCAAGTCAACGAACCGCAAGTTTGATTGGGATCGAAGCAGCCTCTCCGCGAACCACGCGCCTCTAATCGGAATCTCTAAGATAAGCGACGGGAAAAACCCCGTCAAACATTAGCCCTGGTAGAGCCGAAGCATTTAGCTGATTCAGCGGGACCCAGTGCGTTCCTGCCGTCTCCGACGGGAAACCGGCTTATGTCTTTCAATCGGTTGACCAAGTCTGTTCGTGGCCTTGAGGCATCTTGAGGTGAAGAACGCTCATCTGATAGTTTCGCGGTGAAGTCCGGGCACGGAGCCCTGAAATGCGTGAGAACCAAGGCGTTCAGTCATATCCGATCCCATCCCGCGACAGACGATACCCGAGGTAAACAGTGCCGACGTAAACAGCGAAAGAGACATCTTGCTCGAAGCTGGTTCTGAGAGAGTTTCCCGGATGAATGGTGGAAAGGGGCTCATGAGGATAAGGGACTGCGTGCTCATGCTGTTTGTGTTCACCAGCGCCTATTCGACGGGCCAAAGCTGCGAGGGCGACTGCCAGACGGGAGCAATCGCCGGGCCGTACCAAGCGGCACAGACTGCTGAGAACACGGGCGTCAACTTTTCGCAGTGCGTTGGTTCCTGCGGCACAGGCTGGAACGGAAACCAGCTCGAAGGCATCGACGCCCAGCAGAACATTGGCAGCCAGTACCAATTCTACGATCAGAATTATTACAACATCGACGCCAATATTGCCGTGGGCCCAACCGTGAGTGGCGAAAATGCGCAGGTTCTGGAGTGGGTCAATGGCGATTACGTTCAGGCTTTTGACAAAGTAACCGGTCAGCCCATCTTTACCATCGCAGGCGGAACCGAGGGCGTGCCGGTCACCGTGGACGGGCTTTGGTCCAGCTCGACGCAACCGGAATGCCAGAATAGTACCGGGAACGTTCAAGTCATCTACGACCGTCTGGACAATGTGTTTGTGATCAGCCGGCGCATAACGTACCTCGTGAGCGGCATCGATCATTACGCCTGGTGCATTGCGCTGAGTTCTAGCAGCGATCTTTCCAACACCACGACCATGTGGCATGCGTACGAGTTTAAGATGGACACGGTAATTCCTTGCCTGCCGAGTTCGAACGGCTGCACCACTGGAACTTCTTATTACTACTATCCTGACTGGCCCCGGATCGGGACTTGGTCGAATGGCTTCTACATCACCTTTGATTTGCTGGATCCGACAGCCGGCAGACCCGGCTTTGAAGCTTGCCAGTTAGACCGCGCGGACATGATTCTCGGCCAATCCGCGAACCCGATGACGTGTTACACCTACATGATCCCGCAGAATGAAGAGCCCAGCCTCATCCACTCGGTCGATGTGGGAGATATCGACAGTGCCACGGGACCACCGAGTGGCGAGCCGGAATATTTTCTTTCCATAGTGAGCCCCAGCAATCTACAGCAGGGGAACAATGGACAGGGCGTTTGCACCAGCCAGACGACGCCCTGCACATCCAACCAACTGGCGCTCTTTACCTGGGGAACGAGTGGCTTGGTGGGGCCAAGCTTCGTCACGGTGAACCCATACACGCCGGGCTGCTACGACACCTCAAGACCAGGCAGCGAGATCAACACGATATGCGTTCCCGTGCCGAGCACGAATCCTTCCCAAATCGGAGCGTATGGCAGTCTTCTGTGTGGAGACTATGTACCCGGATCGCCGTGTCTCGACTCCCTGGGCGACAGGATGGCGAACCGGCTGACTTATAACAACCTGACTTCGTCCGGGAGCGGGCCGAACGGGGCGTACCTGACAGGGTCGCACATCGTGATGGAAAGCGCCAGCAACGAGCGCACCGGTATTCGCTATTACATTCTGCAGGTTTCAAACGGGACGGCGACGGTGCTCGTGAATAGTGGCGGCACTTCGGGTCCGCCCGATTTGCAAGATCCGAATGGGACGCTGTTTTACTTCATGCCAAGCGCGGCTCTCGACAAGAATGGCAATTTGGCGATCGAGTACACGACATCCGGAGCCCATTGTTCCAGCTGTCAAACCAATCCCGCCGTCAATGTTGACGTGCTGCCTTGGGGCACTGCAAACTTCGAGGCTCCAACGCTGATTGTGCAGGGAACCGGGGACCAGGAGAACACGCCGCACTGGGGCGAGTACGCCGCCACGGTGATCGATTCGACCGACGATTTGACGTTCTACGGCATGGGCGAATATTTCAATACCAGTCAAACGGGAACGAGCAATTGCCAGGTTCCGGCAAGCAACTGCCACACCTGGCAGACTCGCATCTTCCGCCAGGCGCTGCCGGCAGTTTCTCTGGCACCCCCGAGCTTAACTTTCGGGCCGCAGGCGCTCTTCACTACCAGTTTGCCCCAGACAATCACGCTAACAAATACCGGAGCCGCGACATTGACGCTCTCGAACATTGCCATAACCGGCTCCGATGCCAGCGACTTTGCGGAGAAGACCAATACCTGTGGCCCGACCCTGGCTCCGAATGACTCTTGCCAAGTCAGCGTGACGTTTACGCCAACAGCAGCGGGAAGTCGAAGCGCGGCGGTGAGCCTGACCGACGACGCTCCTCGTAGTCCCCAGACAGTGGGCCTCGCCGGAACGGGCACCACTGCTGCTGCTACGTTGTCGCCAGTGAGCGTCACCTTCGCTGGCCAGTACGTGAAGAACTCGGGCCCTCCCCAGATAGTGACGCTGACGAATACCGGCACGGCCACACTTGCGATTACGAATGTGGCCGTCAGTCCCACCGACTTCGGCATGGTTAGCACGCAGACCACGTGCGGAAACAGCTTAGCCGCGGGTTCGAGTTGCTCGATCGGAGTCTTCTTCGACCCAACTGCAGTGGGCACCAGAACCGGGACGTTGAGCGTCACGGATAACGCAGCCGGCAGCCCGCAAACGGCGACACTCACCGGAATGGGGCAAGATTTCGCGGTTGCTCCTTCCGGCTCAGCGACGGCGACGGTCGCTCCGGGACAGACCGCCAACTATACGGTCGCAATCGCGCCCGGCGGCGGATTCGACCAAACTGTGGTGCTGAGTTGCAGCGGAGCCCCGCCACAATCTGCGTGCTCTCTCTCCTCTAGTTCGGTTGCGCTCCACGGTTCTACGCCTGCGTCAGTTACGGTCGCGGTAAGGACGGCCGGAACCATGGTGAGTCTCGCGCACCCCGCTGGTCCTACTCCAGACCGCGGAAGGCTTGCGCTATGGTTGACCCTTTCTGGCTGGTCCGGGGTGATGCTAGGCTCATGTGCGCGATCCCGCAAGCGACACAGCCGATTGCTCTACGGAGTAGCCTTCCTTTGCTTGATCTCACTGGGAATCATATTTTCTTCCTGCGGGGGCGGGACCAGCAGCACGGGAAATAGCGCCAGCGCGACCCCGCCCGGCTCCTACGATATCACTGTGACCGGCACTTTCACTTCCGCCTCGACCACGCTGACCCACGCTACGAAGCTTACTTTGGTCGTGCAATAATCGCACGCGATGACGGCATGCCCGTCGGTTTCACGATGCCAAGCAGCACACTGGCGCAAGGATTCGTGGCGACTCCCAAGTAGGACGGGTCAAAGCGACCGATTTAAAATCCAACGTCTGTTTCCTGCCGTCGGTAAAGCGTCTCGGAAGCCTGCAAGCTAGCAAGTTCCAAGGCGCGGTTTCTTGCATCCCGAAGTTTTACCTCATCAACGTCATCTGGAAACAGCGCGGACTTCGCACGACAGCGCTTTCTTTAAGCCTGATGCACTGTCTCGCCGTTGGCGTAATACTCAGGAGTTCCCGGTTCCAGCCGCCGGCCATCCGGGCTGAAAATTCGGAAGCGAGCCAAGCCGAATCTCTGCAACGCGAATTGTAGCGTGGTGGTCAGCACTCCGATGCCGTACTTCACGCTGCGCCTGAAGTTGATGGAGGAGGCATCGTCAAAATACTTGGTCGGACACGATACTTCTCCGATGCGGGAGCCGAAATGCACACACTGCGCCAGCATCTGGTTGTCAAAGACGAAGTCGTCGGAATTCTCAAGGAGCGGCAGGCGGGTGAGAACTTCGCGGCTGAACGCTCGATACCCGCTGTGATATTCAGAGAGCTTAGCCCTCAAAAAGAAGTTCTCGAACGCGGTCAGAAAGCGATTCGCAATGTATTTCCAAATAGGCATGCCGCCCCGCAGGGCTTGTCCTCCCAGAATGCGCGAACCCAGGACCACCTCATAGACTTCGTAGGCCACCATGCTGGCCATGGCAGTAACCAGAAGCGGCGTGTATTGGTAGTCGGGATGCAGCATAATGACCACGTCCGCACCCGCAGCCAGAGCCTCGCGGTAGCAAGTCTGCTGGTTTCGTCCGTAGCCATAATTTGCATTGTGCACGAAGAACTGCAATCCGAGTTGCTTTGCGACTTCGACAGTGCGGTCAGAACTGTGATCATCCACCAGGATGCGAATGTCCACCAGATCCGGCAACTCGCGCACCGTCGCTTCCAGAGTCTTTTCCGCGTTGTAGGCGGGCAACACAACTGCGATGCGTTTACCGTTTATCATTTCTTATCCTTGCAGCTCATGATACCTGTGCGCTGCGCGTTCCCGTCAAAGCAAGCTTGGTGGCAGCTTCGGTTAGCGCATTACCCAGCTCGCGGAGGTGGCGTTCTTCGGTGATGTAGCTGATCACCATCATTCGCAAGACGCTGTGTCCGTTCACACTGGTTTCCGAGATCCAGCGCCGGCCGTCGCGGGTTACTTCTTCAACGATGCTGGCATGTGCCTCAGCAAGATCTTGCTGCCTAAGGTTTGCCTTAAACCGGAACGCAACAATGGGCAGAATTTGAGGTGCAGCCGATTCGAAATGCTCCGACGCCCTTATCCATGAGGCGAAGCTTTGTGCTAAACCGAGCTGGCGATCGATGTGTTCCTCGTAGGCCTTCCTTCCATGGACTCGCAGCGTGAGCCAGAGTTTGAGCGAGTTCATGCGCCGCGTCCACTGGGTGCTGATGCGGGAATTGTCGAGTCCCTTGGACTCGGCTGATTTCGGCATGTACGGCGCTGCGACGGCAAAAGCGCGCTCCAGCATTTCGGGATGGCAGGTCAGGATTACGCCGGCAGCCAGCGGCATCGCCAGCCATTTGTGGGGATCGATCGTGATCGAATCGGCTTGCTCGATGCCGCGCAGCAGACTCCGGTGTCGATCGGAGAAGACCGCCGATCCGCCGTAGGCGCCGTCGACATGCAGCCACAAATCGTAGCGCCGGCATATTTCAGCGAGGGCCACGAGATCGTCCACCGCACCGGTGTTGGTAGTTCCGGCGGTAGCGACTACACAGAAAGGCTTCTTTCCGGAGGCCAGGTCGGCGTCTATCGTCTGTTCGAGAATTCGCAGATCCAGTTGTACATTCTCATTCACCGGGATGCGCCGTAGCGCTTTGCGACCCACTCCGAGCAGGCCGGCTGACTTATCAATCGAGTGGTGCGCCTCGTCGGAGGCATAGAGGACGGGCAGTGCACCAACCGAAGCGATGCCTTCCTCGATCGCATTCGGAAATTTTGCGGCCAGGGCCAGAGCCAATCCAGTGAAGTTCGCCTCATTGCCACCGGAAGTGAAGGTTCCGTTGAATTCACCCGGCCAGCCCACGCGTTCTCCGATCCAGCGCACGGTTTCATGCTCAATCTTCGAAGCCAGCTGCGAGCGTTTGACCGTGGCTAGCTGTGGATTCAGCGCAGCCACCAGGGTTTCAGCCATAACCCCGATGTACGTGGGAGTGGGATTCATCAATCCGAAATAGTTGCCGCTGGGAACGTGAAAACCTTTGTCGACCATTTCGCGAAAGATTTCGTCGAGCACCTTGTCTGCGTCTTCGCCATTCTCTGGTAGGAGATTGTTCAGAGCAGCGAACGTCCTCTGCTCAGCCGGCAGTTGTACCGGGCGGTCGGGCAGGGAAGTGAAGAAACTGTCGATTTGGTCAATCAGATGATAGCCGAGACGGCGGCGAGTGGCGGAGTCGAGGTCGAAGCGCATGACAATTTGATTCTAGCCGCTGGGAGAAAGAAGCAGTCTATCCGAAGCTTGTGCTCAAAGCGCGCTGAATCGGTGAAAGATGGTGAGTGTCATTCTGGCCGAGCGAAGAATCCATGCACGTCCTTTGTGTACCTTTGTATCCTTTGTGGTTGATGCCTTTAAAATGCCTTAACCACAAAGGACACAAAGGTACACAAAGGAAACCTCCCTGGCACTAGAACTGAACCAGCTTTTGGAGTGGACCCCGATTTTGAGACAACCAGTTAAGCCCTAAAATGCAGCGAAAGGGGAAAACTGGATGGGAACATCTCGAAGGAAGTTCAGCAAGGAGTTCAAACTGGATGCGGTACAACGATTGCGAGCGGGGGAGCCAGCGGGGGTAGTGGCGCGCAGTCTGGAAGTGAACCGCCAGGAACTGTACCGCTGGAGCCGCGATGTCGATAAGTTTGGAGAGCGGGCGTTTCCCGGCGTGGGTCAGAAGCGGGCGGAGGAGACGCGGATCGCAGAGTTGGAACGCAAGATCGGGCAGCAGGTGCTGGAGATCGATTTTTTGAAGCGAGCCTTGCAGCATGTAAAACAACAGCGCCAGCTGCGGGCCGCCAATGGCGGCGCACCGTTTACCAACAAGTCGAGCGCGAAGTGAAAAGCGGAACTCCACTCGCCATTCGCCGGATGTGTACTCTCACGGGAGTCAGCCGGGCGGGTTTTTATCGGCGTGCAGCCGAGTCTCGCTCTGCGTCCGTGGCACTGCGCGACCAGGTGCAACGGGTGGCGCTGGAGTGGCCCACCTACGGCAGCCGTCGGATCACGGCGGAGTTGCGCCGTAGCGGCCGGTCGGTCAATCGCAAACGGGTGCAGCGGCTGATGCGAGAAGACAACCTGCTGGGCTTGCGGAAACGTAAGTTTGTGGCGACCACCGACTCCGCTCACGGGATGAAAGTGTATCCCAACCTGGCGGCGGCGCTGGTGGTGAGCGGGGTCAACCAGCTCTGGCGGGCCGATATCACATACCTCCGGCTGCTGGAGGAGTTCGTGTACCTGGCGGTGGTGCTGGACGCGTTTTCGCGGCGGGCGATTGGCTGGGCGCTGGATGTCACGATGGAAGCCCGGTTGGCCGTGACGGCGCTGGAGATGGCGTTGCAACAGCGGCGGCCCGCGCCTGGCTTGGTGCATCATTCCGACCAGGGTGTGCAATATGCGAGCCATGAATACGTCACGTTGTTAGAGGCGCACGAAGTCCGAATCAGCATGTCGCGCCGCGGCAATCCCTGGGACAACGCCAGCTGCGAGTCGTTCATGAAAACCCTGAAGTGCGAAGAAGTGTATCGCAGCGAGTATCGCAACCTGACCGAAGCGCGCGCCCGCATCGGCGCCTTTCTGGAAGAGATCTACAACCAGAAGCGGTTGCATTCGTCTCTCGGCTATTGTCCGCCCGCCGAGTTCGAACGCCTGCAACCGTCGCGACCGATGCTGGCGGCGGCTGTGGCGCAGGAGGCCGTATGAGTTTTCTGAGGCATGGGGAAATCTATCCATGCGATGAGGGCGCGATCTCGCGACCGCGCCCCCGCTCATCGCCGTGGATGAGTCTCCAGCTGGCTATTCCTGGCAGGTTGCTCTCCAGCAGAGCCCGCTTCCGCTTCACCAGCCGGAGCTATACTGCCCATCATCAACCGCGCCCGACAATGCTTCCGCAGCGAGCGGCGAAATGTAGCTTAACCGATTGTCTCACTCGAGGGGTCCAGTCCA